>JABAOF010002339.1_pt2 | contig 70820 bp, 77 predicted proteins | sample 7062171 | NCBI WGS metagenome assembly JABAOF01 (sample SAMN14538628, study PRJNA623070) | marine sediment metagenome | biome: marine biome [ENVO:00000428]; feature: marine pelagic biome [ENVO:01000023]; material: deep marine sediment [ENVO:00002113] | place: India: Gulf of Khambhat ...
GATTTAAATAACACCAGTAGATATAGCAAATACTGTAAAAACAATCATCAAGTATTTCCCAGATATATGAGAAGAGGTGTTTGAATATGGACGAGGCGGCAAGATATGGAAGATGGACTCTTGATAAGGATGATCTTTCAGATATTAATCCAATCAAAGCAAGAGATTTAATCGTAAAGTGTTTCTATGAGGCGCAGAGGGAAACATTCAGGATGGCGAGAGAACGGATAACTCTTTCAACAAGCGATGAAGATATACGCAAAAGTGTAGTGCAGACAATAAAATCAGCCTTTAAAGAAGCTGGGGGAGATTATGATAATCCCACAAAGAAAAGCTTGACAGCGGTAGTACAAATTCTTGCAGGAAAGTCATCGGCGTGGGGCACACCTGACGAAATTATTGAACACCATAAAGGGCAGATACAAATGGTTCTGAGTCTTTTGGAAGAGTAGTATCTCTGGTGAAGGAAATTTTATCTACTTTTAGATAAGAAGTGTTTGAAAAATCTCCTCGAATATAAAAAACATCCTGCCTCGGAAATCACTTATACGTTACAAGAAGACCTTTCTTTTTATATAAACCGGTCTTATATTGACTCTTTGGAAATCTCGGTAATCTTATGCAAAACGAAGCAGAAATCGTGTAAAATGAGAAAGGCAGAACTCTGGGATATTCAAAATCTTGAATAAAAGAATTATTAAGTAATTTTATTAGCGATGAATGATGTTAAGTATATGAAGCTTGCTATTGAAGAAGGACGAGCTGCGTTAGCAGAGGGAGAAATACCGGTCGGGGCAGTGATTGTCTCTATGAGGGTAAGGTTATTGCGAAAGGACATAATGAACGAGAAGCTTTAAAAGACCCTACTGCTCATGCAGAGATGATTGCCATTAAGAAAGCCGCTCAAGAATTGGGCGGCTGGCGTCTTTTAAATACGACTGTTTATGTAACGGTTGAACCCTGTCCAATGTGTACAGGGGCTATTCAGCAGGCAAGAATAAAGAGGCTTGTATATGGGATAAAAGACCCAAAAGGGGGAGCTGTAGAAAGCCTTTACACCATACTTAAAGATCAAAGGCTAAATCATCAGGTAGAAGTAAGAGGAGCAGTTATGGAGGAGCAATGTAGAGAACTTATGCAAGAGTTTTTTCAAAGACTCAGGGAAGGTAGCAATTAGTTGAAACAATCTATTATTGATTCTATTGGTAATACTCCTGTTGTGAGAATAAATAGGTTAAATGCCAATCCATCGGTAGCAATCTGGGCTAAGCTAGAGGGATTCAATCCTGGTGGCTCAGTCAAAGACAGAATAGCAAAGTACATGATTGAGAAAGCGGAAGAATCAGGAGAGCTGGACAAAAGTAAGATAATTCTTGAGCCCACCAGCGGTAATACCGGGATAGGCCTTGCTATGGTAGCGAGAGTAAAGGGTTATCGTCTGATTGTCATCATGCCTGAGAGTATGAGCGTGGAAAGGCGCAAAGTCCTTACAGCTTTAGGTGCAGAGATAATTCTGACTCCTGCAGAAGAAGGGATGAATGGATCAATCGCTCTTGCTCATCGGATGACTTCTGATTGTAAAAGTTACTTTATGCCAAACCAGTTTGCTAACAAAAGCAATGTGCTCGCTCATTATGAAACAACCGGACAGGAGATTATCAAGCAGGTGGGGAAGGTTGATGTCTTTGTTGCTGGATTGGGAACCAGTGGAACCTTAATGGGAGCCGGAAAGAGACTACGGGAAACTTATCCTGATGTAAAGATAATCTGTGTTGAACCCTATCAGAATTCTAAGATTCAGGGATTGAGAAACCTTAAGGATTTTGTTCCACCTATCTTTGACCATAGTCTTCTTAACTCAATAGTAAACGTTAGTGATGATGATGCTTTCTCTATGTCCAGGTTATTAGCAAGGGAGGAAGGTCTTTTTGTAGGAATTTCCTCTGGTGCCGCAATGTTCGAAGCATTAAATCAAGCCGGAAATCTTAGATCGGGGACTATTGTCACTATACTTCCAGATAGTGGAGATAAATACATTAGTACCGAGCTGTTTGAGTGAAAGTAAAATGTCATAGGACATGGGTTAAAGGCTACAAGTAAAACGAAAAGTCAAATCTAAAAATCGTGCTGGAAGTCTTGAAATAAATATGGGGGATATGTTCGGTAGCTGGGGATAATTTTTGTGTATCTGGTACATATTTTAATATTTACTTTTTAATATTTTTAATGTGTGACTTGTAGCTTATGACCCGCAAAGGAGAGGTGCCTGAGTCCGGTTGAAAGGGCGCGACTCGAAATCGTGTATCCGCCGTAAGGCGGATCGTGGGTTCGAATCCCACCCTCTCCGCCATTTTAACTGCTAGCTTTTAGATGTTGGACATTGGTTGAGGTCTAAAATACAAGAACTAAAAGCAAATTGAGAGGGTAAAAAGTTGTGCATAATATGCGAAGCATGCCTGCAAAAGGGATTGTCGGTTTACCATGGAAGATAAAATTCTAACCAAACATCCGGAAGGAAAAAGTGGGGTTAGCATAAGCAAAGAAAAATATGATTTAGTACGTGCACTGATTATTGAAAATTTACAGGTTAGTGGTGAGCTCACTTATACACAACTAGCTGATTTACTTAAGAATGAGCTGAGAGGCAAGTTTGATGGTTCCATTCCCTGGTATGTTGAGGTTGTGAAACTTGATCTTGAAGCAAGGAGAATTTTAGCGAGAATACCTAGAACCAAACCTCAGTTATACAGATTAACTGTTAAAGACGGTTAATACGGTGAAATTAAGCCTCTTTACCATCTTGGCTAAATTTAAGCTGATTCAGCAGCTACTTTAATTTGAAAATGCTAGAATAAAAAGCCGGAGGGATGTCCGAGTTGGTCTAAGGAGCACGACTGGAAATCGTGTCGGGGCAGGAATGTCTCGCGTGGGTTCGAATCCCACTCCCTCCGCCATTTTAGCTGTTAGCTTTTAGATGTTGGAAATTTGTTAAGGTCTAAAATCCAAGAGCTAAAGGCACAAAGAGAGGGTAACAGGGTGTGCGTAACGTGCAAAAATATGAAGTATACCCACTCCCTTCGCTAGTTGGAAAAAATGTTTGGCTCGTCCTCTGCGAGAGTTTATCATTGATCAGCCACGTTTTTTAGCGGTTTGCGAAATAGATCTACGACGAAAATTAATAAAGAGTGGCATTTCACGAATAAAATGCCGAAAAATGCAACGCTTCAAGAGAAAATGAAGTGTCATACTGGTCACGTGAAGCATCGCAATTGCCGCGATTCAAAATTTCATTTACTGAAGCTAAAACATTTACTGAAGCTAAAAGAGAAACTCGACAAGCGAGATCAAAAGGTATTAGCAATTTGGGCTGCTGACTGTGCCGAACATGTACTTCTATATTTCGAGAAAGAGTACCCAAAAGATAGTAGACCTCGGAGGACTATTGAGGCAGGACGGGCTTGGGTGCGTGGTAAGATAAAGGCGGGTAAGGCTCGCTCTGCTGCACGCGCAGCCGGCCACGCTGCTGCGTATGCTGTTGACGCCGCTGAAACCGCAGGAGTTGTTGGTGAACGCAAGTGGCAATACCGGCATCTCTGAAGCATCTTCGTCCAATAGTGTGGAAAGAAAAGTTTTTCCTATATTTGGGCATAGAAATAGTGATAGACTTTTAGGTAGTTGAGACTTTGTATACACAACTGGCAGCTTTGCTGTTTTGTTAAAAACATTTATGTATTTATTGTATAAACAGAAACAGAATCAATTATTATTGAATGCTTTCATAAAAAAATTGGCCGATGGGTAGGTATTATAGTGACGAATACAGAGAGGGTTTTAGAACGCAATATACGAAATAGGATATTAAGATGTACGATAATTTTCAATAACTTAATAACCTGGAACAAATATGATCGCATGTATATAGCGCATCCAAACTATGTTGATGGGCTGCAACTTTAAAGTTAAAAAGATGTGTATAGTCCTCTTGCTAAAGGAGGGCAAACTTGAAGAAAAGAATGCTTGATGCTCTTAGGATTTCCCCCAGATTAAGTATAATATCTTTTTATACAATTCTTATTCTCCTGGCAGTTCTTATCAATACTGCAATATCGGAAACAGAAAGTAGAGTGTATGTTATTGAGATTGAGGGGGTAATCGATCCAGTAACTGCGGAATACATAAATGGCAGCATTGAGATTGCGGAACGTAATAAAGCGGAACTACTGGTAATTCAGATGGATACCCCGGGTGGACTGGATATATCGATGCGCTCGATTATAAGGGATATGCTGAACAGTAGGGTACCAATTATTGTGTATGTATCACCGGCGGGAGCAAGGGCAGCTTCTGCAGGTACTTTTATAACTCTTGCTGGACATATTGCAGCAATGGCGCCGGGTACCAATATTGGTGCAGCTCATCCGGTAACCTTACAAGGAGAACTACCGGAGGAAGTTGAGAAAAAGGCAGTAAATGATGCGGTTGCTTATATCAGAGGAATAGCTAAAAAGACGGGTCGTAATCAGAATTGGGCTGAAGATGCCGTACGCAATAGTGTTTCCATAACTGCAGAGCAGGCGCTGGAGCTTGAAGTCATAGATTATGTCGTGCCAAGTCTTGAAACCCTTCTTAGTAAGGTCGACGGAAGAGAAGTGGAGACTTTTGCGGGTTCCCTAATATTAGATACTAAGGATACAGAGATAGCTAACTGGCCGATGTCTTTAAGGCAGCGCCTTTTGCATGCACTCATAAATCCAAATATTGCGTATCTTCTTATGATTCTTGGGTTTTATGGTATTCTCTATGAGATTGCGAGTCCTGGTTTCGGTTTGTCAGGTATAGCTGGAGTCATTTCTCTAATCCTCGGTTTTTATGCTGTGCAAGTCCTTTCTGTCAATTATGCTGGACTTGCACTTTTACTACTTGGTGTCGCCCTTCTGATTGCAGAAGCATTTACTGCCGGGTTTGGTATTTTGGGTGCAGGAGGTATTGTATCAATGGCCATAGGGTCACTTATACTTTTCGAATCTCCAGTCGCTGCACTCAGGGTCTCTCCTCTAGTAGTTATTCCTACGGTGCTTACAACAGCCGCTTTCATTATATTTGCTATAAGGATGGTTGTTAAGGCACAGATGCGAAGACCGGTTACAGGTGTCGAGGGGATGATAGGTCAGACTGCAGAAGTTAGAAAGATTCTAGAACCTGAGGGTGAAGTATTTATTAGGGGAGAATTGTGGAAGGCGGAGAGTTTAGAGGGGGTGATCGAAAGAGGTGAAAAGGTTAAGGTAGTTGATGTTGATGGATTAAAACTTAAGGTTAAGCGGATCGAATAGGAGGAGGGTAATATGTCTGAAGAAGTTTTCGCTAGTTTCTTCAATTTAATTGTCCCAACAGCTGTAATTGTAATAATTATCATTGCAGCAAGCATACGTATTGTTCGTGAATACGAAAGAGGTGTAATTTTCCGTCTGGGGCGAGTTATTGGTGCAAAAGGACCAGGTTTATTCTTTATCATCCCCATCATTGATAAAATGTGGAAAGTAGACTTGCGGACATTGACAATGGATGTTCCTCCGCAGGACATAATCACTAAAGATAATGTCCCGGTAAAGGTAGACGCGGTTATATACTTTAGAGTACTTGATCCAATTAAGGCAGTGGTTGAAGTAAACAACTATGTCTTTGCCACATCTCAGATAGCGCAGACGACTCTTCGTAGTGTTCTTGGGCAAGCTGAACTTGATGATCTCTTGGCGAGACGGGAGGAGATAAATCGTAAGCTTAGAGAGATAATTGATGAAGCAACTGATCCTTGGGGCATTAAAGTCTCAGTCGTTGAGGTCAAAGCGGTTGATCTGCCCCAGGGGATGCAGCGGGCGATGGCAAGGCAGGCAGAAGCTGAAAGAGAACGACGTGGTAAAATAATAGCTGCCGAAGGTGAGTTTCAAGCATCTGAAAAATTGTCGAAGGCAGCTGAGGTGATAGGTAGGCATCCCATTGCTCTACAGCTAAGATTTCTTCAGACTCTTACTGAGGTTTCAGCCGAAAAAAATTCTACACTAGTCTTTCCGGTACCTATCGAGCTAATACGGCCGTTTATTGAAGGATTTGAGAAAACAAAGGCAAAGGAAGGGTAAAGGAGATTGTGGGATGAGGGCCAAATCAAAACCTAAAATTCTGGTCTTAGGGGGTGGTTTTGGCGGATTAGAGACCTCTTTTTATCTGCGGATGTATTTGTCAGATCAGGTAAAGGTGACTCTGGTATCTGATAGAGATTGCTTTATATTCAGACCGAACTCTATATATGTTCCTTTCGGTCTTGATCCGGAAAAGCTGAAAATTGGGCTGCAGAAGCCATTGAAGCGCAAGAATATTACTCTTGTTAAAGCAAAGGTTCAGGAAATTAACGTTGCTGGCAAAATAGTTCATGCTGATGGCCTGAAACTTCCCTATGATTTTTTAGTTATTGCTACTGGGGCTGAAGTGCGGCCTGAAGAAGTACCGGGCCTTAAGGAAAATGCTCATAATATCTGGACGACAGATGATATGTTAAAGCTGCGAGCTTCTTTTGAAAACTTGCGTGAAAGAGCCAGGGCCGGAAGGCAACAGAAAGTACTTTTTCTCATCCCTCCAAACAACAAATGCTCGGGCCCGCTGTATGAGATGGTTTTTATGCTTGAAACCTGGTTGCATCGGAACGGTGTGCGCAAACAGGTAGATATTACCTGGACCACCTTTGAGGAAACTTACATTCAGGTATTTGGCCCCCGCCTACATGAAATAGTAGTGCAAGAATTTGAGCAGAGGGGTGTTATTGGATACAACAAATATACGGTTGAGAAAGTTGATAAGAATGAAGTCGTTTATCATAATGGCCAGCATCTACCATTTGACTTGCTGATATCCTTCCCTCCTTACGTGGCCTCAACGCTTTTCTCCAGTTTACCGGTAGATGATAGGGGATTTATTACCACAAATCTTACAACACGCCAGGTAGCAGATCATTCAGAGATCTATGCAGTAGGTGATGCTAGTGACTTTCCAGTCAAACAGGGATTTCTGGCTTTTACCCAGTCTGATGCAGCTGCAGAGCATCTTGCCGCAAAGATCTTAGGCCGAAAACCAGCATTTGCTTTTGAGCCCAACAGTATGTGTGTGATGGAGCAGTTTGATAAGGCTACCTTTGCACAGGTTCCGGTACAACTGACGGGTATAGCAGAAAAGCCTGTCGAGATTAGGCCTGAATCTCTTCAGCTATACAGAGTTGGTTCTTCACGTATGTGGAGACTTGGCAAGAAGATGCTGGGTATTTATGTACCCTGGCGCTTCAGTACTGGTAATCCATTTCATGCAGGGCTATCTTGGAGAGCAATGGAGTTAGGTCTTAAGGTAATGTCGCGCTTTCTAGCACGATAGGATTCGGATTTAAGATTATCTAATATAGTGTGCATAAGTAAGATATCAGCAAATTTATACAATGCGGCTTTTTAGTATATTAATTGGATAGATTAGAAATAGTACCCATAGGGAATTAATAAGTAAGATATTTGATACTGGCATTATAGTTACTCTCAGTGAAGAAATTGTAAGATCAGTATGGAAAAGATTAATTTAGTTGAGATTTTAAGATTGGTAATAAGCGTAGCTATATGTCAGCTTGCAGGTATTATCGGCGCTGTGTTCACAGGACCATCAATTCCAACGTGGTATGCAGCTCTGGAAAAACCGTCCTTCTCACCCCCTAATTGGGTATTTGGTCCAGTTTGGACCACTCTTTATACATTGATGGGAGTATCGGCATTTCTAGTATGGCGCAGGGGTTTTGATAATAAAGAGGTCAAAATAGCTTTGGGCTTATTCAGTATTCAGTTGATTCTCAATACCCTATGGTCGGTAATATTCTTTGGATTCAGGTTTCCTCTCGGGGGTTTTATTGAGATACTGATTCTTTGGATTGCGATATTTTCTACTATTTTGTACTTTCTCAGGATATCTGCAGCGGCCGGTATGCTTCTTTTACCTTATATCCTATGGGTGAGTTTTGCGGCAGTTCTTAATTTTTTCATATACAGATTGAATGCATAAGATTCAGCAGAGCAATCCGGAGCCAGGTTATGATTCAAGAATCGGCTGTTTATTTAGGAGGATATAATGTGTAGTGAATCCCGTCCTAGGGCATCAGCATTTTTAACTAATCTTCGGGCTCCCATGCCAACAGGTAGAAAAGTTTATCTGCTGGTCAGAAACACTGCAACTAAAATACGTACGGGAAAGAAATGCTGCGGCCATCCGGGCGAACCAGGCTGCTGACAAGCTTCGAAAGAAACCGGTCGGTGATTGTGCCCTTTTGCAGGAGGATTCGGAGCATCGGACTATATACAAGGTAAACACCGCTATTGGGTGTGAATATAGTTAGTGCTATGAAAGAGAAGTGCATCAGTGAGTGTTAAGATAAGATGTAGCGAAAAGGGCTGGTTGCCTAGGCAAACAATACATGCTGGTTCTTTTCTTTAAGTTTTTTAGTGGCAAAAAGCCAGCCATTTTCATGGCTGGCTTTTAAAATCCTTGTAAAGTGCTACTTTAAGCTACTAAGCTGTTCTTTTGATGCGCTCAGAGCTTGTTGGAACTACTGCAGCCTGGCTGATCTTATAGAGTGAGTAGACGACATATAATCCGGATAGCCCAACGACAACATATATTATTGCCGAAAGGACTGATCCAGTGCCAAAGATAGCATCTACAAGGTTAAAGTCAAAAAGACCAACCAAACCCCAGTTGAGTGCGCCTACTATTACAAGAACGAAAGCGATCCAATCTAAAGCATTCAACTGTCGTGTCATTTGTTACACCTCCATTTTCTATCCTTTGGTTCAATTCCTGCAAGGCAGGTCTTAAAAACCCTTTCGCATAATATATTCCCGATATTCTGATTTCTAAACAGCAGCTCACAATCTTACCATATTTTGGTCGCCAAATGATATTAAGGGTATTCCTTTAAAATCAGTTCTTGAAATTAACTAACCCCACTCAATAAATCAGAATAAAAGCAAAAGAGAAAATGAAATGATTTTATTTTAACGCGTGCTCATCCAAATTCGCTTTCGCTAATGCTTAAACAAACTTTAGATATTCCTAAACATTATGTGCAGCCAGAGAGGAACTAATGCATAAAGAGGGATTGAGAAGTGAGTCTTGCATTAATTGCTATTTTTATTCTGCTTCTTTACGTACAATCTGAAAAAATTTTAACCCAAGTAAAATTAACCATGTTATGTATAAAATTCCACCGCCCATAGCAAACATCATAGTGACTTCATTGAGTACTGGTATAAAAGATGTACACACCTCAAAGATTAATAATAGTGAAAAGCCTATAATTCCTATAAGAGCGGTTGCTTTGCTGAAGATCTTACCTCGCAGCATAACCACGGACATTAAAATTCCAGCAAGCTCTCCAAGGAAAAAGCCTGTAAAAGTGCCAAGAGAATGACTTCTGCCAACAGAAAGCATTGCCTGCCCGGCTGCTAGGAATATCGACCGCTGAGCATCTGTTGTAGCTTGACCGTATTTGTGACTTAGTTCAAGCATAGAGAATGCCCTATTCGTCGCAAAGAAAATCGCTGTTCCTATAAAGGTAATTATCATTGCGAGCGCTGCGAACCCCTTATTAACTTTCCTGTGAGCTGTATAAAGGGCGAAATACATAGGAATTCCCAAAGCAAACATGACAATATTCAGAAGCCCCAGGTTTCTGAGTCCCATAAACCAATTGTTTTGTAATTGTGTGAACCAATCGATTACCGTTTCAACTGGTACGTTCCCTCCTGGTAGGAAAGTGACGGCAACTTCGATAAATGCCACTACAACAGTAAGCAAAGCAGCTGATCCGCCAATTTTATAAATCATCGTGCTGTTTGATTCAGACAGTTCCATATTCCCTATATTCTTGTTGTTCATTGCCATTCCTATTTAATAATTTTACAATTTTGCAATTCTACCACTCTGTCTTTTGCATAACACAGTATAGGTTTGAGAGGGGTTAATATCTATAGAGGAATTGAGATTCAGACAGATCATTACACCAAAGGCCCAGACATTTGTCTGACCTCTAAAATCAATTCTGTGCTCTTAAAACCATACTCCCAGTAGCTATTTTGAACCCTAAAATCATATTTAAGGGTATTCCTTTAAAATCAATTCTCGCTCTGTTTAAGCTCCAATTATGAGCTATTTCAGAGTTAAGTGCAGCTTTATAAGGGAAATGTTCCTTTTGTTTCTTACCTACTACGAAAGCTCAGCAAATACATTTAGTAGCTAGAAGTAGCAACCAGAGGACTTAGCTCCTTACCTTCCATATTTTACCTTGACAGAAAGGTATAAAAGCACAAAGATTTAATTAGTGGGCAGCAAGCAGAGTATTATTATGCTACCCTTATTTATTTAACTGAATATGCAAGAAACAGTATCTGAATACTGTTTGAGCCAAGAGACCAACCAACGAAATAAGGTTGGTTTTTTGTTTCTAAATGTAAATCGAATCTAATAAGATAATTGAAAAATATAAAAGTTTACTTAAATTCATAGTAAGCCTAACTTTGGTAGCTCTTATTTTGATGAGCGCTTTATTTGCTTTTCCACAGGAGTTATCTCCAGCTGTAGTCTCGACCACCAGAAAGCGGCTTACCTTAAAAGTTATGACTTGGAATATTCACAATGGAAAAAATGAATCTGGTAAAGAAACTATATCGCAGGTAGAAAATGTGATACTTGCGGTTAACCCTGATATTTTGATTTTAAATGAGGCAAATTATCTCTGGTCTTTTTCTAAAGAGAGTAATATATGGATCTTCCCTGAAAAAAAGGACTTAGCCAAAGAAATAGCCTCAGACTGTAAATTTCCTTACTATTACGAGCCCAGGAAGAAAACAGAAGCGGGATACTGGTATTATGTGGTAGCTATTTTTAGTAAATTTCTTATGTCGGAACAAGAAAATATAGAGTTACCAAGAATTGAGAATAACAATATGATAAGAGTTTTAGCTTCTGCAAATTTATACTTGGAGGGAAAAAAGATTAAAGTATTTGGGACTCATTTGGCTCCTTACCATGAAGGCCGAATTAAACAGGTTAAGGTGGTAAAAAGAAAAGCTAAGGAGTCCAAATTGCCAGTTATCTAGGCAGGGGATATGTATTTCCATGCTCCGTTTAAGCAGTACCAAGAAGGAGAGATGATCGGGTACGTTATAGTAAGTGTTACAAGTGGAATTTTATTTGGTGTAATGGATGCTCTAATTAATGCTAACCCGATTGCGCAAAGATTGTTTGAAGCATACAAGCCTGTTTCAAGGTTATCTGTTAATGTTCCAGCGGGAGTTGTGGTTGATCTTCTTTATGGTTTTATTATGGGGGAGTATTCCTAATCCTTTTTAGCAGTTTGCCTGGTCAAGTTGGTTTAATAAAGGGGATAAGCTTTGCTTTTATGGTCTGGTTTTTTCGCGTGGTAATGAGTGTTGCTTCGCAATGGATGATGTTTAATGTGCCGGCTGACGTGTTGTTTTATACACTCAGTACAGGATTTGTGGAAATGCTTGTGCTGGGGACTTTCTATGGACTGACACTGAAACCTTTAGCATAATTTGTCCAAATAATTGGCGATAAAGGGGAAATCTTATGAGCAAAGTACCGAATAGCTTTGTAGAGGTCTGCATTTACGAAGTAAAACCAAATAAAGTAGAAGAATTCGAACAGTTGCTTAAGCGAGTGGTTAACCATCATAGGAGCTTTCCAGGTGTCAAAGAGGCAAGATACATGAAGCGAACTCACAGGCAAGCTGGCTTCCCTGCTGTTAAAAAAGGTGAACCTCCTATTAAACTTACCAGAGCACCAAAATCTTTTACTTATGTGCTGTACTGGGAGTTGGATAATGAGATTACCCATGGAAAAGCTACAAAATCCGGGCTTGAGCACTTTTATAAAGAATTTGCTCGGTGCTTAGTCACTGGTCCGAAGATAATCTTAGGGGAGAGAATCCAATAAGAAAGAATCGCAAGTATGTGTATATAATTATGTAGTAGAGAGGAGCAGGATTTATGGAGAAAGTTAATTTGAAAAAAGAACTTAAACAACTGTATAGTGCTTCTGCAAAAGAAGTAGCCATAGTCGATGTTCCCGAGATGAAGTTTCTTGTGGTAGATGGAAGAGGTGATCCAAATACAGCTCAGGAGTTCAAAGATGCAGTGGAAGTATTGTACAGTGCATCCTATGCTCTTAAGTTTATGATAAAGAAAAAGAAAGAAATTGATTATGGTGTTATGCCACTTGAGGGACTCTGGTGGACTGATGATATGAATCAGTTCAGTATGGAAAACAAAGATATCTGGAAATGGACAGTTATGATTATGCAACCGAAGTATGTGACAGAAGAACTGGTTGGTGAAGCACTAGAACAGGCAAGGAAAAAGAAAGATTTGCCTTTGCTTTCGAGTGTAAGATATGAAAGCTTTCATGAGGGGTTATCAGCTCAGATAATGCACGTTGGTCCCTACTCGGCTGAAGGGCCAACCATTGAAATACTCCATAACTTCATTGAGGGAAACGGTTATGCACTAAAAGGAAAACACCATGAGATATACCTGAGTGATCCCCGCAGATCGGCACCAGAAAAGATGAAAACTATTATCAGGCAACCGATAGGGTAAGCAGCTTAGATAACGAGCGGTGTTTAACAGACAGGCAATGTTTTGCGGCCAAGAAAAGGCATCTATAAGTTGAACCGGATGAAAGGGGTGGAATTGAATGAAACCAACAGAAGAATTAAGAGAAGAGCACAAGGGAATCAAATTAATGTTGAGGATTATAGAAAAAGTTTGCCAGAAACTCGAATCTGGAGAGAAAATAGATTCAGAACACCTTAACCAAATATTAGAATTTCTGAGTATATTTGCTGATAGATGCCACCATGGAAAGGAGGAAGAAAAGCTTTTTCCGGAGATGGAAAGGGTAGGGATTCCCAGGGAAGACGGGCCAATAGGTATAATGATTACCGAGCATAATGCAGGTCGGGGTTATATTAAGAATATGAGAGAAGCATTCCACACATATAAAACAGATGAGCGTGAAGCTTCATCTAAATTTGTTGAAAATGCAAGGAACTATATTACACTTTTAACTCAGCATATTGAAAAAGAAGATAATATTTTTTTTCCAATGGCGGATGCGCGGCTTTCCAGAGAGAAGCAAGAGGAGCTATCAAAACAGTTTGAAAAAGTAGAGAATGAGAGAATCGGTGTGGGGAAACACGAAGAACTCCATAAGCTCCTAGGTGTTTTGAAAGATATTTATTTGGGATAGCTTAATATGAATAGCGTTAGAGCCTGGGTTTGCATATTATCTCCTTTACTTTTAGGTCGAAGAGTCTGAACATTTGCAGGTTTTATGACAACTGCTGTGTCAGCTCCTCTCCCCGTTCCGCCAATAGCAATTACCTCTTCGTCAGTTTTTATCAAACCCGCGTCTGTTGCCATTAATACAATCTCGCAGCATACCTTCACACCCTCTCCAAATATGCGAAGGGTATTAGCAATAATATCGTCTAGTTCATAAGTACCAAATTTTTTCCGAATTGCTCTTCCAATGCCGCCGAAAGCATGAGTACAGGTTAGTATATTTCCGCCCAGATCAAGAATCTCTTTCTGTAACTCTTCTTCCAGCTCTTGAGAGTCTGGCTGCTTAAATCCTGTTGAATGAGTGGCTACAATAAGATTGAATTCTTTGAAGACCTGTGCAGCAAGAGCACCCGTATTTCCTTTTGTGGTTGCTACAAGAATGCTTCTTATCTTTAGTTCTTGTGCTCGTTTTCTGGCTAGCTCTAAAGTTGTCTCAGTGTTTTGAGGACCATATTCTTCAAAATAGACAATTGCTTTCTCCATCTCTCCTCCGCTCACGGCTTCTCTTAATATACCAGCTCTGATTTCAGTGCAAAACTATGTACATTGGGGTTAGATTAAACTCAAGAAAATCCCAGGTCCAAATTTTGAAAATTCTAGCGCCGGCACATTTTAGTGTTGCTATTTTAATCTTTGAGAAATCTAGTTTGTACTGAACAACTGAGAGATTTCTGCATTGTCAAAAGAAAACCTCCCATTGTAACGGTGTTATTTCAATTTGAGAAGCACTATGCGTTGATAGCTACCAATTCACTTTAAGTATAATATTAGTGCTTTTGGTTTTTGATTGAAAGATGAACCGTTTATAATTTGGTACTTAGGATTAGGAATTTACTAATGGAATTTGTAAATCATCCCCATCCAGTCTTATACTTTTGCAAGTCATATGTCCGGTTGACTCCTGGGTGGCAAAGGGTATACTAAAATTGATCGTGCTAGGCGGGGAGGTAGCGGTGCCCTGATCTCTGCTTTGGCAGGGGGACCTGCAATCCGCTATAGCAGGGCTTAATTCCTACTCGCGGTTCCTGACTGTAAGGTCAGCCTAGCTTGAGAGGTGTTGAAGGTCGGGTCCTGTGCGATGGAAGCTTGTGAATCCCGTCAGATCCGGGAGGAAGCAGCGGTAAGCATGTACTTTCAGGTGCCTCAGGTGAGCCTAACTGGAGCTTTCTTGTGCTAGCAGCGCTTATGGTTTAGCTGCCAATAGTAGGTGCACGATCATTATTTAGCCTCAAAACCTCGTACCTCAGAGCTACGGGATAAATATTAGAGCTTTATAACTCTGGAGCTCTATGGTTTTTCGAACTTAGAAGCAAGATTTGAGTTCTTCTTGTGTTTACCTTCCTCATAACTCTTTCAAATAACTCATGATGCTATTATCTGCTTCTTTTTATTTTCTCTGAGTTAGGTATAATAGGTAGCTAGCAGATAACTAATAAACAGCGAACGGTGAGCGTATAACGGTGAATATTATATGACTTATCTTTCCCTCTATAGAAAATGGCGCCCGCAGAACTTTGAAGAAGTAGTAGGACAAGATCATGTTACCCAGACCTTATCGAATGCAGTTTCAAGCAATAGAGTAGGACATGCCTACCTCTTTTCTGGACCTCGAGGAACAGGTAAGACCAGTGTAGCTAAAATACTTGCTAAAGCAATTAATTGCATAGAAGGTCCTACTGCTATACCCTGCAACAAGTGCACGGTCTGTAAGGAGATTTCAGCCGGGAATTCGGTTGATGTTTTAGAGATTGACGCAGCCTCCAACCGTGGCGTGGATGAAATCCGTGATCTCAGAGAACGGGTTCAGTACATGCCGAGCCAGGGATCAAAGAAGATATATATCATTGATGAAGTTCATATGTTGACTCCAGAGGCTTTCAATGCTCTTCTTAAAACCCTGGAAGAGCCTCCTGAACATATTATCTTTGTGCTTGCCACCACTGAGCCTCATAAAGTCCTTCCTACCATTCTATCCAGGTGTCAACGTTTTGACTTTCGACGGCTATCTATATCAGATATAAGTAGACGTGTAGAAGAAGTAGCTCAGGAAGAGAAAGTAAAGATAGATAAAGCTGCTGTGGAAGTTATAGCCAGATATGCCAGAGGCAGTATGAGAGATGCTCTTAGCGCTTTGGAGCAATTGTCTTCCTTTGCAGGAAAAAATATTAAAGCGGAAGACGTTGTGAGCATTTTAGGGACAAGCAGTTTTAATTCTCAGTTCGAGTTGATGGAAGGCATCTCTAAGAAGGATGTCAAGGCAGTGCTTTTGACAGTAGAAAAGCTGGCAGAAAGCGGACAGGATGTACGTCAATTTACTAAAGATCTTATTGAATATGCACGGCATCTTTTTCTGTTAAAGAGCATTCCTGATGGTACCAAAATTATTGATATCGCTGGCGAGAATCTATCCAAGATGAAAAACCAGGTTGAAAGGTTTAAGTCCTCTCAAATACTTCAGTTAATTGAGATTCTTTCTCACACCTATCAGCAGATGCGCTGGGAAGCAGAAGGTAGACTATTATTGGAAGCAGCGATGATTAAAGCAACAAAATGGGAGTCAGATGATTCGCTGGAGGGGATACTGTTAAGACTTGAGGAGATTGAGGAAAAATTGTCGGAGAAAGGAAGTGCTGCTTCCAGTAGTCACGCTACTTTGAATTCTTCTCAGGAGGTTGAAGTAAAAGAAGAGCGGAAACCGGAAGCATCAAAACTTAAAGGTAAAAACGTAGATTTGGAAAGAGTGAAAAGGGCATGGCCAGTCATTCTGGATAGAGTAAAAGGGAAGAAGATTTCTACGTATGCTCTGCTTCTTGAATGTGAGCCAACTGCAGTGACGGATGGAAAGGTGGTTCTAGAGTTTGCAGCATGTGCTGGTTTTCATAAAGATGAGGTGGAGAAGGAAACGAATTTAAGCATTCTTAGAGAGGCGTTCAGAGAAGTTTTTGGAGAAGAGGTCCCAATTACTTGCAATTTGCAAAAAGATGAAGAGAACGAAACCGAACTAAAGGAAGAGAACGATAGTTTTTCTAAACAGCATTTGCTTGAGATGCTTAAGGATAGTTTTCAGGCAGATATAGTTGAAGAAGAATAGAGGCGCGAACATTTTATGTAGCAGTTTAGTTTTCGATAGATAAAAACTTAGGGAGGAATATGGAATGAAACCAGATTATGGAAGGTTAATGAAACAGATGCAAAAGATGCAGCAGGGTATGGCTAAAGCCCAGGAAGAGCTTGCTCAAGAAAAGGTTGAGGCTTCTGCAGGAGGCGGGATGGTGAAAGTGGTCATTAGCGGTAATCAGGAAGTAAAAGAGGTAAAGATTGATGCTCAAGCAGTGGATCCTAATGATATTGAGATGCTTGAAGATATGGTTCTTGCGGCTGTAAATGAAGGCTTAAGGCAGGCTCAGGAACTGGCATCAAAGAAATTTGGAACTCTCGCAGGAGGACTTAATATTCCCGGATTAACCTGATGTTGAGCTGAGAGCATAGAGCAGAGAGAGGAAGAAGATATATAGGGTTTTTAAAGCTCCGCGCCCTAAGCTCCGAGTTTTATGGAGAAATGATGGCCTATTACGTGACACCGGTTGCCAATCTAATAGATGAGCTGTCCAGACTTCCAGGGATAGGTCCAAAAACTGCACAGCGCCTTGCTTTTTATATGCTAAAGATGTCTCCGGAAGATGCAAAGAGGTTGGCCGATGCAATAATTCATATAAAGGATACCATCCACTTCTGTGGGATATGCTTTAACGTTACGGATAAAGAGTATTGTGAATACTGTGAAGATCCTCAAAGGGATAACTCGATTATTTGTGTAGTGGAAGAGGCAAGGGATATTGTCGCGCTCGAAAAGACTGGAGAATTCAATGGCCGTTATCATGTGTTGCAAGGTGCTATCTCTCCCATTGAAGGAATCGGTCCAGAGAATCTTAAGATAAAAGAACTTTTAACACGACTGCAAAAAGGAGAGACTAAAGAGGTAATAATTGCTACCAATCCGAATATTGAAGGCGAAGCAACTGCAATGTATCTGGCTAAATTAATAAAACCTTTAGGTCTTGCAGTTACGAGAATTGCCAGTGGTCTTCCAGTGGGAGGAGATTTGGAATACGCAGATGAAGTAACTCTTGGGAAAGCATTAGAGGGAAGAAGACCACTGTAAGATTTTTTATTCCTTTTTACACCCGTTCAGATTCTTTTTTTGCCATTGGGATTGAGATATTTGCAAATATTAGCAAAAAAAGCTAAATTTAATTACTAGCATTTGAATTTACTCATCCATATGTATATTCTTAGGTATCAGTAAATACTATGTTTACAAGCTAGGGGATCATATTGAAAGAGTTGACTGAAATTCGTTGGCACGGACGGGGTGGGCAAGGCGTAGTCACGGCAGCCAAACTTCTGGCAGAAACCGCTCTTGAACAAAATAAATACTTTCAAGCTTTTCCGGAGTATGGACCTGAAAGGATGGGCGCTCCCATTCAGGCTTTCACGCGTATAAGCTCAGAGCAGATTGACATTCACTCGAACATTACCAACCCTAATATCGTAATTATTCTCGACGACACTCTTTTGGGAATGGTGGATGTAACAGATGGAATAGATAAGGATAGTCTAATTCTAATAAACAGTGAGATGTCCCCTCAAGAATTGAGAAAGAAACTTAAAACTGAGAAAGGAAAGCTCTTTAGCGTTAATGCATCTCAAATAGCTCTAGATACATTGGGAAAACAAATTCCTAACACCCCGATGTTAGGTGCACTGCTAAAGGCGACTCATTTGATGCGCATTGAAGATATATTGGATCATGTACGCAGCTCTTTCAGCAAGAAATTTAGTAAAGATATTATTGAGGGAAACATAAAAGCTATTAAACGTGCGTATGATGAGGTGAATAGTGAATGAAGTGGGATATAAAGGATGTGGATAAGTGGCGGTACAGTAAGTACCCTGCTGCTTCCCTTATTCCTGAAGCAGGGAATGCAAAGAAGTATGAGACTGGGAGCTGGCGCTCAGAGCGGCCGGTAGTCGACAAAGATAAATGCTCAAATTGCCTTTTTTGCTGGATATTTTGTCCCGACTCTTCGATTATTACCAAGGACGGAAAATTTGAAGATATTGATTTGATGCATTGCAAAGGCTGTGGTATTTGTGCCAAGGAATGCCCCAAGACTGCTATTATGATGGTGGAAGAAAGTAAGATTGGAAAATAGGTGAAGGATATGCCAAAGGTTATCGCTTCAACTGGAAATCTTACCTGTGCTCAGGCAATGAGACAGGTGGCTCCTGATGTGGTTGCTGCCTATCCCATAACTCCTCAGACAACTATTGTAGAAGAGTTTTCAGGATTTGTAGCCAATGGGTTAGTAGATACCGAGTTTATAAATGTAGAGAGTGAGCATAGCGCGATGAGTGCATGTATAGGAGCTTCAGCAGCTGGAGCAAGGGTAATGACCACTACTTCATCTCAAGGCTTGGCTTTAATGTGGGAGATGCTGTACATTGCTGCTTCACTCAGGCTCCCCATAGTTCTACACAATGTTAACCGTGCTCTTAGTGGGCCGATTAATATTCACTGTGACCATAGTGACAGTATGGGAGCAAGGGATGCCGGTTGGATACAACTTTTTTCCGAAAATGCTCAGGAGGCTTATGATAATACTATTCAAGCAGTGAAGATTGCCGAGGATGAGAGGGTTCGTCTTCCGGTCATGATTCTTCTCGACGGCTTCATAATCAGCCATGCCATTGATCGTTCGGAGATATTGGACGATGAGGTTGTAAAGAAATTTGTAGGAGAGTATAAACCCTATTATTCACTTCTTGATGTAGATAATCCCGTCACTGCCGGTCCCTTTGCCATGCATACTTACTATTTCGAACAGAAGCGAGCACAGCAAGAGGCAATTGAAGGTTCGGGCAAAGTGATTTTAGAGGTGGGCAAAGCTTTTGGTGAAATCTCTGGACGGTCCTATGGTTTTTTCCAGGAGGAATATATGGATGATGCTGAGGTGGTTCTGGTTGTTTTGGGTTCTACTGCCGGAACTGCCCGTGTGGTTGTAGAAAAACTGCGTGCGGAAGGAGCTCCTATTGGTTTGCTTAAACTTAGAACTTTCAGACCTTTCCCCTCTCAAGAAATTGTACAGAGCTTAAATAAAGTAAAAGTAGTGGGAGTGATGGACCGTTCAACTGTTTTCGGTGGTCTTGGTGGCCCAGTCTTTACCGAGATACGCTCTGCGCTCTTTGAATCAGATAAACGTCCGCACGTGATCAACTACATATATGGTTTAGGCGGAAGAGACACAACGACGGATCAGATAGAAAGAGCCGCAAGAGAGCTTCTCAAAGTAAGCAAAACTGGTAAGAAAAAGGATCTTGTAAACTACATGGGAGTGAGGCAGTAGACCACAAATCTTAAAATTGTGGAAAGGAAATGGCAAATATAAAGGAACTCTCAAAAACTAAAGAACGACTTACTGCAGGACACCGTCTTTGTGCTGGCTGTGCTGCCAGTGTGGTTGTGCGCCAGGTTCTCATGGGGACGAAGGATCCTGTAGTTATAGCGTGTGCTACCGGTTGTCTAGAAGTTTCTACTACTATTTATCCCTATACAGCTTGGAACGGACCATATATTCACAGTGCTTTTGAGAATGCTGCGGCGACTATAAGTGGAGCAGAGACTGCTTATCGGGCTCTAAAAAAACAGGGAAAGGTAAATAAGGAGATAAAATTTGTGGCTTTCGGTGGTGATGGTGGTACCTATGACATCGGATTCCAGTCTCTTTCGGGTGCCTTTGAGAGAGGACATAAGATGGTCTATGTCTGCTACGATAATCAGGCGTATATGAATACTGGTATACAAAGGTCAAGTGCAACACCTTTAGGTGCTGTGACTACGACGAGTCCAGCTGGAAGTCAAAGTATTGGCAAGAGTGAGTATCGAAAAGATTTAACTGCTTGTATGGCTGCTCACAATGTTGCCTATGTAGCGCAGTGTTCACCCAGTAACTGGCGCGATTTAACCAACAAGGCAGAAAAGGCGTTCAATGCTGATGGACCCGCTTTTCTTAATATTCTATCTCCCTGCCCCCGAGGATGGAGAACCACCTCAGAAATGTCAATAGAATTAGCACGCTTGGCTGTAAGCACGCACTTCTGGCCACTATATGAGGTTGATCATGGTAGATGGATATTGACCTATAAGCCGAGGGAGAAAAGACCTTTGATAGAATGGTTAAAACCACAAGGTCGTTTTCGGCACTTGTTCAAACCTGGAAATGAAGAGGTACTTTCAATGCTCCAGGATCGAGTAGACCAGGAGTGGGAAACCCTTCTAAAACGATGCGAAAATGACTAAAGGGAATATCAAGGACATTCTTACATACCAGGGTTAGACCCTGGTTTTATTTTATTAGGCACTCAGATAGTAGAATCCATTTCTCTTCTCATAAATCTTCTCCTTTGTTACAATGAGGCTTAAACTACAACACAGAGGATATGATTTAAAATATCTGATTCAAGATTTATGATCTGCTTAAATAAGAGGGATAATAATTCCTACAAAATATTAACTTTTTGTCTTTATTATGGATTCTTTATAAGCAGCTTTATTATGAATTTGATTTTGTATGCTAAATATCCAAGAATATAATCATATTTTTACTGAAGTGGTGAGCAAGAATTGGGTATAGTCGTACAAAAATATGGAGGAAGTTCAGTTGAGACGCCCGAGTGTATACTGAAAGTAGCTCGGCGGATAATCAAGGCTAAAGAAGAAGGTAAGTCAATTGTTGTGGTCGTCTCAGCTTCGGGAGATACCACCGACAAGCTAATTGAATTAGCCTATCAGATAAATTCCAACCCCAATGAAAGAGAAATGGACATGCTCCTAGCAACTGGTGAACAGATTTCGATAGCTCTTCTGAGCATGGCTATCAATGCACTCGGTCATGACGCTATCTCATTTACTGGTCCGCAGGTCGGTATAGTTACTGACAAAGCTCACACAAAAGCGAAGATAAAAGCTGTAAAGTCAAAACGTATTTTGAATGAGATTGAAAAAGGTAACATAGTAATTATCGCGGGATTTCAGGGTGTAACCGAAGAGAATGATATTACTACTCTAGGCAGAGGTGGTTCGGATACTACGGCAGTAGCTTTGGCTGCCGGTTTAGAAGCGGAGGTTTGCGAAATATACACCGATGTGGAAGGTGTTTTTACAGCTGACCCCCGGATAGTGCCAGAAGCCCGTAAGCTTCATGTAGTATCCTATGAAGAGATGCTGGAGATGGCTGCTACGGGAGCGAGAGTTCTTCAGTTGAGGGCAGTGGAATATGGTCGCAATCAAGGAGTACTTATCCATGTTCGATCCAGCTTTTCCGATAATATGGGAACTTGGGTAAAGGAGGAGGATGAGCGTATGGAGCGGGCTATTATCAGCGGTATAACTCATGATGTAAGCGAAGCAAAGATCACAATCTTAGGTGTCCCCGATCGGCCAGGAGTAGCAGCTGCTGTTTTCAAGACCCTTGCTGATGCCAATATCAACGTGGATATGATTATTCAGAATGTTAGTCAGGAAGGATTTACTGATATCTCCTTCACTCTTCCCAAAGAGGATTTAAAGAAAGCGCAGGAAGTTATCGACTCTATAGTCAAAGAATTAGACGCGCACGGTACAACTTACGATGAGAACATTGCTAAAGTGTCTCTAATTGGTGCTGGGATGAAGACTCATCCAGGAGTTGCTGCTAAGATGTTTGAGGCCATGGCAGAGAACAATATAAATATTGAGATGATAAGCACTTCGTCTATTAAGATATCTTGTGTTATTAGTGCTGATCAGGTGGAAAGAGCGGTTAAAGCACTCCATACTAAATTTAATCTAGGCGAGGAGGCAGCAATTCGTGAAGTATTATAGCGTTGCCATTGTTGGGGCAACCGGAGCTGTCGGAGAGGAAATGAGAAAGGTTCTTGAACAGCGACAGTTCCCGGTTAAGGACTTGAAACTGCTTGCATCAGAAAGGTCTGTTGGAAAGAAACTTCTCTTCAAACAGGAGGAGATAGCAGTTGAACAACTTAAGCCTCATTCTTTAAAAGGCATAGACATAGCGCTTTTTTCAGCGGGTGCTTCTTTAAGCAAAGAGTTCGCTCCTTTAGCAGCGGAACAGGGAACCATAGTTGTTGATAATAGTAGTGCTTTTCGTATGGATAAAAATGTGCCACTTATCGTACCGGAAGTTAACCCGCAAGAGGTGAGCAACCATCAGGGTATAATAGCAAATCCCAATTGCTCAACTATTCAATTGGTCGTGGTTCTTAAACCTATTCATGACCGATATCGCATAAAGAGAATTGTGGTTTCAACATATCAGGCGGTTTCTGGTACTGGAAAGAAAGCAATGAGTGAACTGCTAAAACAGACAAAGTCTATGCTTGATGGGCAGGAATTAGAATTTGATATTTACCCATACCAGATTGCCTTTAATCTGATTCCTCACATTGATGTTTTTTTGGAGAGTGGTTATAGCAGAGAAGAAATGAAGATGGTCGGTGAGACTCGCAAGATTATGGGAGACAATAGCATTGCTATTACTGCGACATGTGTAAGGGTTCCTGTTTTTGTTTCCCATTCTGAGTCTGTAAACATCGAGACTAAAGAGAAGATTACAGTTGAAGGAGCTAAGAGGATTCTTGAATCTGCCCCCGGACTAGCTCTTATTGATGAACTGGCAGAACTAAAATATCCTATGCCTGCCTATGCTGCTGGTAAAGACGAGTGTTTTGTTGGGCGCATCCGAGAAGATGAATCTATTGAATGTGGACTGAATCTTTGGATAGTAAGCGACAATTTGCGCAAAGGAGCAGCTCTTAATGCTGTACAAATCGCTGAGCTTCTGATCAGATAGAACCTTAAAAGGAGAGCTACTGTGAGCAACACTTCCCATACAGTTAAAGCTGAGTCTCTTGTTTCCCCGAACAGAAAGCGAAGAACTGATAACAAGCGAGCAGAAAAAATAACTTGGATTTGTCTTACGGGAAATATTGTACTTGCTTTGGCCAAGGGAGCCGCTGGGATTCTCGGAAACAGCAAGGCTATGCTAGCAGATGCTGCACATTCTACATCTGACATTTTTGCTACATCTATTGTACTTATAGCCTTGAAAGTGGCAAAGCGACCCTTTGATAAGGAACACCCTTATGGCCATGGTAAAGCTGAAGCAATATCTGCAGCTGCTGTATCATTAATTCTTGCCATTATGGGCATACTCATATTATGGTCGGCTTTCACCTCAATTCTTAGAGGTGAAGTAAGGGCGCCGGGTGTAATTGCCCTTTGGGTTGCAGTTGCTTCTGTTGTAACTAAGGAGCTGATGTTTCGGTATACTTATGGATTAGGACGGAGATTAAATAGTCCTGCTCTGATCGCCAATGCATGGGATCACCGTTCCGATGTGTACTCAAGCATAGCTGCTTTAGTGGGGATCGCTGGTGCACGTCTAGGTCTTCCTGTTTTAGATCCTATAGCTGGAGCGGGCGTGTCAATCTTTATTATTAAGATGGCCGCAGATATCGGTGTGGGAGCAGCTCGTGAATTGATGGATAGAGTCCCCGAGATAATGATCATTGAGGAAATCACCAAAGCGGCGGAAAGAATTGAAGGTGTAGAGCATGTTGATGGAATTAGAGCCCGGAGCTCCGGACAGAACATCCTTGTAGACCTTAGATTAGATGTGGATCCAAGAGTGAGCGTGGCTGAAGGGCATGCTGTAGCTTCCCGAGTCAAAAAAGAGGTTCTTGCTCGTATGACGAGAGTTACTGATGTGATGATTCATATAAATCCCCACAAAGAGGATTGAAATGAAGTCAGGAGTCACGAGTATTAAATGAAAAAGTATTACATTGCTGTAATTGGAGCTGGTGACGCGACTCCCGAAATTTCGGATATAGCCTATCAGGTAGGTAGGAACATAGCTAAAGAGGGAGCAATTCTGGTCTGCGGTGGGCTTGGAGGAGTTATGGATGCTGCTGCCCGGGGGGCTAAGGAAGCGGGAGGATTGGCTGTGGGCATTCTTCCGGGACAAACTAGAGAGGAAGCAAGTAAATATTTAGATGTTGCATTGCCTACTGGTATTGGTTACGCTCGAAATGCCCTTATTGTTCAAGCAGCGGATGCAGTAATTGCGGTAGGAGGAGAATACGGTACTCTTTCAGAAATAGGATTTGCGCTTAAATTAGGTAAGCCAGTTATAGGATTAAAAACTTGGAAACTTGATCGGGAAGGAAAGAAGGTTCAGGAAATAGTAATGGCAAACGACCCTCAAGATGCAGTAAGAAGGGTAATAATGTTTGCAAAAAAGGAAAAAAGTTAACTGTAAAATTATCGAAATAAATTCTAAATTAGAAATTCTAGCGCAATAGTTTTCTGAATAAATAGTTAATGTTGAAATCTAAATGACCAAGGAATGCCTGATTTAGATTTAGGATTTGCCGTAGGTGGATATATATATCGCTTATTTATAGTTTCTATAAGTATGATCTGTTTATAAATGTTGGTTCCGCGCTTATATGAAGCAGCCCCCAAAGGGGCGTTTTAGTTAAGGGGTTAAGTTGGGAAAATGGAAAACAAGGAAAACAGAATCATCAGGTGGGATAATTTATAGAAGCGTAGATAACCAGATTGAGGTAGCTCTTATAAATAAGGGTGACAGAAAAATATGGTGTCTACCCAAAGGAGCCATCGAGAGAGATGAAACTCAAGAAGAAACGGCAGTCCGTGAGGTTCAGGAAGAAACAGGATTAAAAGGAGAGATAGTCGAAAAAATTGACCAGATTGAATATTGGTTCTACTGGAAATCTGACCAGACCCGCTATCACAAAACAGTTCATTTCTTTTTACTCAAATATCTTGAAGGGACTCCGCATTCCGATGATATTGAAGTTGAGGATGTCTTATGGTTCTCCCTTGAGGAAGCTTTGCTGAAACTATCATATGCGAACGAGGTTAAGATAATGGAAAAGGTAAAGGAAAGAATAAGAAAGGAAGAAAGGTGAAAACCACTACCAAGCTTTCTGTCCTTGATCACAAGTATGGAAGCACTAAAGAATTTACCATAGGGATTGAGGAAGAATTTCAGATAATTGATTCTAGGAGTTACGCTCTTGTCTCTGCAGCTGAAGAGCTGTTCTCTTATGCTTCGGAAGAGTTGAAGAAACGTCTTCAACACGAGCTTATTCAAGCAGAGATAGAAATAAACACGGATATTTGCGAAAATATTTCTCAGGCACGAGAAGATATTATTTCAATGCGCAACAGGGTAATAGAGCTGGCTAAACAGAGGGGATATTTTTTGGGATCAACTGGAACTCATCCCTTCTCAAGATGGCAGGATCAGAAGATTACTGAAATGCCCTATTACCAGCGTTTGGTGAACGAGCTGCAGTGGTTAGCGCGACAGAATAACTCTTTTGGCCAGCATGTCCATATTGGAGTTGGAGATCCCGAAAAAGCAATTCAGGTTATAAATGCTTTGAGATCTTACCTCCCTCATTTACTTGCTCTCTCAACTAATTCACCTTTCTGGCAGGGTGAATTTACTGGTCTTAAGTCAACACGGGCACAAATCTTTAACAGATCATTCCTACGAAAAGGGATACCTCCGATTTTTAAGAATTGGGCTGAGTATATTGAGTTTGAGGATACCCTGAGAAAAACCGGTTGCATTCACGAAAGGGGAGAAATCTGGTGGGATGTGCGCCCTCACCGTGACTATGGGACAATAGAAGTGAGAATTTGTGATGTACAGATGCGGGTTGATGAATGTATCACTTTAGCTGCTTTAGTTCAGGCATTGATATACAAGCTTTCTCAATATTTTGAGGAAGGAAGAACGATGCTCAAGGAGAGTAAAGAGCTGATCGATGAAAATAAATGGAGAGCTCTCAGACACGGAATCCAGGGGACCTTTATTGATATAAGCACAAAAAGCGAGATACCTGCCAAGGATGCCATAAAACAACTTATAGACTTTGTAGGTGAAGCGGCACAGCAGCTGGGAAGCGCGAAGGAGCTAAGCTATATAGAAAAATGGCTCTCCACAGAGGGTTCTGGAGCAGATAGGCAGTTAGAGATCTATAAGAAAACACGCAGCCTGAAAGATGTAATGTCCTATGTGGTAAAAGAGAGCTTCGAGTCTTTGTAGACTGAGATATGGCAACTCTGAGCAACTCTGCTTTTGTACTTCAATCATACTGCGTATATATCAAATAGAGGCTTAAGAAACTATGGTTGGCCACTCCAGTTAGAAATTCCGAGATAGAAATGTTAACTCTTGTTATTTAGATCTAGAACTTATTCGGTTGCTTCAACCCTATGGGGTAAGAAAGGTTGATATACTTAGTATACCCAAAGCAGCCAATACGAGGATAAAAGAAAATATCAAAATAGAACAACCACAACCGGGAAGGCAGGCTGTACCTGTAGCACGGGGATAGCTAAAATAATGCACCTCTTTTAGACCAATAATAACTAAAACCAGGCTCCAGATGTAAAGAGCTAACTGGAACAATCCTGACAGCCAGTAGGAAGTCATTAAGAGTTCGGTAGGTAGAGAAAATAGTCTTATAATACTTATGGGTATGAGTAGAATAGAGAAAAAGAAAGGAATTTCGGAATAAGAAATAACCATAAATGTTTCAGCGAGGCCACCATGCCCGTTAAACAACTTTGCTACTCCATAAGTAAGAAATGAGAAGATAAGCCAAGAAATTAGCCCTAAGGCAATAAAAAGAGGGATGGTGGCAAAGGTAAAGATTAAGGGAGATTCTAAGGGAGCAGGTAAACTGGTCTTACTTGGGATTGACGCCAGGCGAGTAATAATAGTAGTAAAAATTATTATTAAGATGGCTGTAACCCAGGGCTTTTCTTGTGATATTTCCTTAAATGTTGCAGATGGTGAGATAATGGTGCCGATCAAATGTTTCATATGATCTGCTCCGTTTATTCATTTAGAGCTAGGAATCTTAATGTAATATACCAATTATTAGGCAACAATGGTAATTAACCTTTAAATTTAGAGGCAGAATGTCTTTTCAAAGAGTAGAAAAAGATGAAGCGCTTGATCTTAGATCACTTATGTCAAAGAGTAGGAGTTTTCCTACACCTGAAGCGCTTAACAATTTTATAGGTCGCAAAGACACCTATATCTACTTTTCTAATAAGGGAATTGTCGCAATGCTCGGTAATTGGCGAAAACATCTACCGAGCATTGCTATTTGGGAGATAATACCAGGAAGTAAGGTAAAAACCGCAGTTATTAAGGAGCTCACTAGTTCGTTAGAAAAATCCGGTTTTTCTGAACTGGTGTCACCAATTTTAACCGAAAGAGAAGTAGGCAGTTATTTAGACGCTGGTTTTAGAATATTCGAGATTCTTGCCAGGCTAGAGAAACGTAATCATATAGTCCCTAAGGTTGAAGGAGCAGCACGGCTACGAAAAGCAACAAGAGAAGATATTAAGAGTATTTTGGAGGTAGAAAAAAGAGCTTTTTCTTCCTTTTGGTGGCTAGGTGAAGAAGCTTTTATACAGTTCTTGGTCGACCACCATTTTTTGGTAGCTCTACTAAACAAGAATGTTGTGGGCTATAATATAAGCAATATACTGAAAAGGCAGGGTGTAATTTACAGATTGGGTATAGATCCCAGTTATCAAGGTAGAGGAGTAGGTTCACAATTGCTTGCTGAGACTATTACATGGTTTAAGGAAAAAGGCGTAAAACCGGTTACTCTTACTACCCAAGAAGGAAACAAAAAGGGAATGGAGCTTTACCGTAAGTTTGGCTTTGTTGTCTTATCCGGACGATTATATATTTTGACATACAGTTTTTAACACAATTGTAAATGGGTTTAGATATATATAATAAATTTGTAAATATTTTCACATTTTTAATGGTGGTTTAAATGCGGAGTGATGAAGAGCAACTGCGCAATGTTCTATTATACGCAAAAATAAGCCTACTGGCTGGACTTTCTGTTTTACTGCTAAGTTGGGTTACGTTATTCTTCTTAAAATTTCCATTAGAGCCAATTTTATCCCTATTCTTAGGAGCTGCTACTTCGATTGGTTCTATTCTTGGGCTCCTTCTTCATAGCCGGTGGAAAGATGAACCAGAGCATGCTAAAGCTCTTATGTCTCATCAGATATTGAGCATAGCTAATGAAACGCTGCCTTTCCTGCGCAAAGGATTAAAAGATGAATCTGCATCAAAAGTTGCTCAAATTATTTGGAAGATAAGTGATGCTATTGCGGTTGCAATTACTGACAAAACAACAGTATTAGCTTTTCGCGGAGTGGGTGAAAGCCATCATGAAGCAGGCAAGCCGGTAATTACACGTGCTACAAAAGAATCACTGCAGTTTAATGAGACAAGCATATTGGAATCGAGAGAGGATATTGGCTGTCCGATAGAGGGATGTCCACTGCAGGCTGCGATTGTTGTTCCTCTCACAATGAGAAATAAGGTTGTTGGCACACTTAAATTTTACTATTCAGGTAGAGACAAATTAACTGAAAGCCATATTAGCGTAGCAGAGGGTCTAGCAAAACTTCTTAGCACGCAACTCGAGCTTTCCGAGATAGACAAGCAGACCAAACTGGCAGTCCAAGCTGAGCTTAAGGCGCTACAGGCACAGATAAATCCACATTTTATGTTCAATACTTTAAATACAATTGCAATGTTCTGCCGTACTAAGCCAGGAAAGGCTAGAAAGCTCTTAATTCAGTTTGCTGATTTTTTGCGGAAGTCTCTGGAGAGACCCGGACTTCTTATATCGCTAAAGAAAGAGTTGGATTATGTAAATTCTTATCTGGTATTTGAGAAAGCGAGATTCGAAAAGAGTCTGGAGATTAAAGAACAAATTGATCCATCTGCCCTTGGTATTCGTCTGCCCGCACTTACGCTTCAGCCATTAGTAGAGAATGCTGTAAAACATGGGGCGCCCGACGATCGAAAACTGGCAATAGATATTAATGCAAAGATAGTAGATTCAGAAATGGTAGTTGAAGTAAGGGACAACGGTATAGGAATTAGAGCAAAGGATATAGATAAGATTTTTTTACCCGGGTTCGGTAAAGGGATAGGTGTGGGTTTACATAATGTAAATGAAAGGCTGAAAAGTCTTTATGGGGAGGAATACGGACTTAAGGTGGAAAGCGTGAAAGGTAAAGGTACCACAGTAATTATTCATATTCCTTTGAACTACAGTAGTGTGCTAGGTACTGGTTATGAAGCTTAGAGTTCTTATTGTTGACGATGAAGCCCCAGCCCGCTCTGAGCTGAGGTATATGCTAGAAAAAATAGAGGGTGTTGAAGTAGTAGGGGAATCGGCAAACGCCAAGGAAGCGCTTAAACTGATTGAGGCTGTAAAATATGACGTAATTTTTCTTGATATTCAGATGCCGGGATTAACTGGTTTGGACGTGGTTCAAGCTATTAACAAGCTCAACTTGCCACCGGCAGTAGTCTTTGTAACTGCATATCATGAGCATGCTGTTAAAGCATTTGAGCTAAATGTGGTGGACTATCTTCTTAAGCCGTTTGACGAAAAAAGACTGCGCCAAACCATAAAGCGAATTTTACAATTGAAGGGCAAGAAGCGATATAAGGTTGCACAGTCTTTACCGAAGACTCTTATTGATAAAATTCCGGTAGAGAAGTCAGGAAAGACTTTGCTTATCAATGTGGGTGATATAATCTACGTTGATATTCATCATGGTTATGCGCGTGTTCATACGTTCGATGAAAGTTATCTTACTAATTTTTCTCTGGGTGAGTTAGAAGAGAGGCTAAAAGAAAAATTTTTTTTTCGCGCACACCGAGCCTATCTGGTTAATTTAAATAAGACCAGGGAGATAGTTCCCCTATTTAAGGGTAATTATATCTTGAAAGTTAGCGATAGTAAGATGAGCGAACTCCCGGTTTCCCGAAGACAGGCTAGAAAACTTCGTGCCATGCTTGGCATGTAGCTTATTTTCAGATAGAATCATTTAGTAAAACTCCCCCCTACACTCTTCTTAATTACAGGTTAAACTTGCCTAGGCAGAGAATAGATTTAGGAGTAAGATTTAACTGAGACCTCACTTTCTTATACAAAACTAGCAGAACTTCCAGATGGTCTAAACGTATTATTTTTGTATAAGACTTCAGTACAAGTAGTCAAATATCTTTACAAGCAGTAGAGAAATAGTCTATTTTTCCTGTAACAGAATTAGAAAGGAAGAATGTTGAGATATAAGTTATTTCTAATTTTAAATCTTCTAGTTCTTTTCTTCTTTTTACCTGTTTTTACAGCTTTTTCGCAGGGCCTACCAGCTCCTTTCAGGTTGCAGTTAGTTTCAAGTAAACATTTCTATGCACCCGATGACAGTTTCCAGCTCAATATAACCGTAATAAAAGGTGATCCTAAACCGGGCAGAGTTGATATTATTCTCCAAATCTATCAGCGTTTGGGTTTAAGCGAAGAGCAGGAAACCCCACTTCTGTACAGAAGAAGGTGGTCTCGCTACTATGTTTCGTCTGGAAATAGGGATTTGAAGTTTATAAAGTCTATATCAAGCTTAAAGCTCTCGGAGGGAACTTATCCGGTAAGGGTTTCCATATGGCAAAAAGGACAAGAGATTGCCCAGGCCAGAACAGCCATAGTTGTCGTAGATGAACATCCCCCTAATGAGTATCTTCCTGTGGGGCTAATTCTGGTGTGGCCGCTACATGATCGGGCTCGCTTTAATCACGAAGGAATTTTTATAGATAATAAGATAGCGGAAGATTCTGATGTAGATATAAATAGTCCGGGAGTTTATTATCGGCATCTTACAGCTTTAGCTCAATACCCGAGCATCCAGGTAACTGTTGCTACCACTCCTCTTTTAATTGAGCAGATGGGTCAGATGAAGAAGGGATACAGGATACTAAGGAACAACAAGGTGGAGCTAAAGACAACAGAAACAAAAGATGTTAAAGATATTTCAATAGTTTTGGATCGTTATAGTGAATTGTTCAGTAGCGGACAGGCAGCATTACTTCCTTCACCGTACGCTTTTGCTTCGTTGCAGATATTAGCAGACAATGGCTGGGATACTGATGCACACTTACAAATAGCAAAGGGAAGAGAAGTAATAATAGAGAATTTCAAGTTAGACTCACTCGCTCCCAGTCTATACCTGCCTGGATTGTCACTTACTTCTGACTCTATAGCATATTTAGCCAGGGAGGGTATAGAAAATACTATTCTCAGCGGAAAGGCTTTTAAAAGAATAATAGGTAATGAAGAAGGAGATTTATATTCTTCCTACCGCATTCAGGACCTCGATAGCAATAGGGTTACGGTCGTCTTTCGAGATGATAATGCATCTGAAGCGCTTAACTATGAGGAGAGCGAGGAAGCAGTTCAAAAATTATTAGGAAGACTAGCAGAGGTCTATCTGCACAACCCAGAAAGGCAAAAAATTGTCGCAGTAGTAGTAGAACCTGAGAATGAACCGTCTCGTGAGTTATTAGAAAACTTATATCGGTACTTGCAAATGACACCTTGGATAAAGACAGTTACTTTAGAGGACGGCATAGCGCTAGTTCCTCCAGCAAGTAAGCCTTTAATGTTATTGGATAGCCCTATTGAGGATACATATATAAGCGTTCAGTATCGGAAGAGATTGATCAGCAGCCGTAAAGCCTACGGACTATTCGCTAAGATGGTGGAGAACAATAATTATGTTCGGAGAAGATTAGAAAGAGAGCTTTTAATTGCTGAGGGATGGGATTGGACCAAGAGTCCAAGCTTGGATATTGTAAATCTGGGTCTAGACTTTGTAGAGGATATCGAAAAGTCAGTAAGTACTGAGCTAAAAAAAGTAAGGATTCTCTCTCAAGGAACTATTGCTCTTTCCAGCTTAAGCGGGAAAATCCCTATAGCTGTTTTCAGCAAGGCTGACTATCCATTTAAAATGACGGTTAAAGTAGATGGTAATAATTTTGGTTTTCCTAAAGGAAACAGCCGCGTAGTGGAGATTAATCCAAAGGAAAATATATTTTCCTTTTCAGTTACTGCTTACCGTCCTGGAGTATTCCCTCTAAAAGCTTCAGTCTCGAGTGGCTCAGATATTATAAATCAGCGAACCTTCACCATTAGAGCAACGTCTTTTACCAGAACTATATTATTTATTACAGCTTTACTGGTTATAGCAGTCTTTTTATATTTCTTTATTAGATTTTATGTTCACAAGCTAAAAAGCTAGTCTTGGTTTCGATTATTAGCGACGCAGTTTCATAGTTACAATACAGGGATTTGTGGGTTCGAGGACTCTGAAGTTCATGTGAATTAAAAATTTAGAAAAATTATTACTCCTTGAATTTGAGAATCCTGGATTCTCTGAACCCTGTTCGCCTATTTCAACTATTAAATGCAGTTTATTTAGGCGGTGATAGATATCGAAGATAGCAAGGGTATGGAAAGAGCAACGTCTTTAGTCCGCTCAACATTTGTAATGTCATTAGCTACCTCGATAAGTCGGATTACCGGTTATTTAAGAGTGGCTGTGCTTGCTTCAGCTTTTGGAATTCAAAGGTTGGCCGACTCTTATAACCTTGCCAATACTATGCCTAACATGATCTACGAGCTGTTAATGGGAGGTATTCTCAGCTCACTGTTCATTCCTATCTTTGTGGAATATCTTACTAAACAGAATAAGGATGAAGCTTGGTATGTGGCCAGTATTACTGCAAACCTCTCGTTCTTAATTCTTATTTTATTCACACTCATAGGGATAATTTTTTCCTTTCCTTTGGTTCGAACCCAAACCTTTTTGGTTCCAGGAAGTGCAGCTTCTGTTGAACTCGCGACATTCTTCTTCCAGTTTTTTGTCCCACAGATCATTTTTTATGGATTGGCAGCAATCTTTACTGGCCTGCTTAATTCTTATCGTCATTTTGCAGTACCGGCCTTTGCACCAATCGTAAACAATCTGACCGTGATTTCAACCGTGCTCTTCTTTGTTATTCCTAACCTTGAGAGAAATCCACAATTTGCTTTGACCGCACTAGCAATTGGTACAACCTTAGGAGTTATTTCAATGGCCTTAATTCAAGTTCCACCCCTTCTTAAAATTGGAGTACGTTATTACCCTTCTCTTGATATAAGACATCCCGCTATCCAAAAACTGGGAAGTCTTGCTCTACCTGTGCTTGGATACGTGCTTGCTAATCAAATAGGCCTCACTGTTACCAACAATCTCGCTTACCAGTTTCGTGGTGGTATCACAGCTTATCAGTATTCCTGGTATTTCTTCCAGCTTCCCTATGGTATTTTTGCGGTCTCAATTATGACTGCGCTCTTTCCCAGTTTAAGTGAATATGCAGCCAAGCGAGACTTTGGAAGATTTAGGGAGACAATTTCTTTAGGGATGCGAAGTACCGGTCTTATTATCATACCCGCTTCAATAGCTCTTATTTTGTTGAGTGCTCCCATAATAAGACTTTTTTATCAACACGGCCGCTTCGATATTGAAGCTACTCGGTTTACAACCCCTGTCTTAACCCTTTTTGCTGTCGGACTGTTTTCGTTTGCAATTTATATGTTTTTAACTCGCGCCTTTTACTCCCTTCAAGATACAAAAACTCCTATGAAGACAAATGCAATAGGAGTTCCCGTAAACATCATAGCAAACATAATCCTCATAAGATTTCTGGGAGTAAAGGGTCTAGCCTTAGGGCATACACTTACCTATACTTTTACTATGTTCGTCCTTCTTTATCTTTTAAGTTCGAGGATTGGAGGCATTGAAGGAAGAAAAGTTTTTTCTGCAATAGTCAGATTTGTTGGGACTTCTCTTGTCATGGTTGTTCCGAGTTTTATATTATATATCTTTCTTGAGAACCGGTTAAATTTGACCTTACTTACCCATCAGGCACTTCAAATAGCACTGGTTGGATTGTTAGGACTATTTATGTACTTAGGGCTGAATTATCTTCTGGGTTCTCCAGAATTAAAAATATTATGGCAATTAGTGAAAGGCTCAAGGAAGATCTCCACCACTGAAGGAGAGGCATGATAAAACTAATCATAAAAGTAGTAATAGTTGTTGTAATTCTGAGTGTGCTTGTAAACGATTTGGGAGTGATTTTTATGGCTCACTTTCAAATCAATAAAATTGCTGAGGATGCCGCCAAGGAAGCTTGGGAGGTAAGAATGCTCACTAACGACTACAGGGCAAGCCAAAATTCCGCCCGCGATGTTGCAGCCCAAAATGGAGCGGAAGTCTCTGAGTTTGATATCAGGTCTGGCGAGATTAGGGTTGAGGTGAGGAAAGTACCTAATACTCTGATTCTGCACTATATAAGATCATTAGAGAGATTTACTGCAGCAGTAGCAATAGCCGAGGTGCCTATAAGTTAGGCCTCTTTCTTCCCCTTCATCTCAGGAGAGTTTATAATGTTATATAAAGAACATAGGAGATTATCTATAATATGAAGAAGATTTATGTGCTAGATACGAATGTACTTCTTTTTGACCCACAAGTGGTATATGCTTTTCCAGAGTCAGAAGTGGTCATTCCTCAACCAGTATTGCAAGAACTGGACAAGCTTAAGACGTCACGTGCAGACGGACGTCTTCGCTTTCACGGTCGTCAGATTTCCCGTATCCTGTTTGAGCTTTCTCAAGAGCGAAAGCTTACTGAAGGAATTGAGCTGGAAAATGGGGCTTCATTAAAGGTTCTTTCTTTTGATCCTAATGAGGCCGTACCAGAAGCATTAAAAACTAAGAATACCGATGATCAGATTTTAGCCCTAACATATCAGCTTTCAAGTTCTAATCCAAATGGCGACATAACTTTAGTGACCAATGACCTTAACATGCTTCTTAAAGCGCAAACCCATGGGCTTAAAGTTCAGCACTACGAAAAGGAGTTATCTTTTGGTTTCTTTGGACGAATAGCAAATTTTGTTCGCACTAAGAAGAGGGTGATAATGTGGGTGATTATACCAATTCTGCTTATTGGTTTGGCGTTTGCTTTTTATTCTCGCTTTGAAAGAACACAGGTACCCCCAGAAATATTGGCAGAACTAGAACCGTATCAAATAAAAGAATATGCTTATGAGCAGATACTAAGAAAAGATCCCAACAACCTAAAAGCGCTAGTTGGCTTAGGTAATTTATATTTCGATGTTGAGAACTATCAGCGAGCTATCGAATATTATCAGAAAGCCCTGAAGATTGATCAAACCAACCTTAATGTTCGGACAGACCTGGGTACAGCTTATTTCAACCTGGGAATGGCTAATTCCGCTATCGATGCATATAACAAAGTAATAAAGGCTAACCCTAGACACGCGCGCTCGCATTATAATATGGGAGTGGTGCTCTGGGTGAGCAAAGGCGACATAGATGGCGCAATAGAGGAATTTAACACTTATCTTAAGCTGGAACCTAACGGACCTTTGGCTAGATCGGCTACGGAGAATGTTAAACAATTGCAGAGTTTGAAGGAAAAACCAAAGACTTAAATGGAAAAAAGATAATCGCTGTTGATGGTTGCGATTCAGTAATTGATGAAGCGACCTTTCTCACTAAATATGTTAAAAAAGTAACAATAGTTCATCGGCGAGATGAAATAAGAGCGGCTAAAATACTTCAAAGAAAGGTCTTTGCGAATCCTAAAATTGATTTTATGTGGAATTCAGAGTTAACGCATTCAGGGAAACAAGATGTTTGAAAAGATAAAAATTCTAGACAGGAAGAGGGAGGGAGTAAAGGAGTTAGCATTAGAGGGTGTTTTTATGTGTGTTGGAAGCACACCTAATGCTAGTTTTGCCAAAGAAGTAATTAAATTAGACCGAAATGGATATATAATTACTAACGTAGCCCTCGGTACTTCAGTTCCAGGAATATTTGCTGCAGGAGACGTAAGACATAATCTGCTTGAACAGATTGTGGCAGCTATGGGTGAAGGAGCTCAAGCTACTGTTTCCGCAGAGGAATACATTGGGAGTTTGGTTCAAGTTTAGTCTGCAAAGATAAGAGATCCAAAGCATACTTAACCATCGCCCGGTTTTAAGAAGGAAGATGGATTGGATGGCAGTAACTTATAATTCTAAAGGAGGTAAGATTGGCAGAAAATATTGTGGAGCTTAACAGCGAGAACTTTGAGAATGAAGTGTTAAATATAGAAGGTGTCGTATTGGTAGATTTTTGGGCACCCTGGTGCGGGCCTTGCCGCATAATGGAACCGGTCCTGGAGGATTTTGCATCCCAATATAAGATCAAAATTAAAGTGGGAAAGTTGAACGTTGATGATAATCAAGGTGTAGCTTCTAAATATGAGATTTTGAGTATTCCTACTTTAATAGTATTTAAGGCAGGAGAAATACAAAAACGCTTAGTTGGTGCGGTTCCAAAGAAGAAGCTGGAGGACGAACTTCAGTCTTGGCTTTCTTAAGCTAAGGAAATGAAGGAGAGAATTTTGAATGTGCGAAGCAAGAGTAGTTATAAGAAGGGAAGGCAAAGAGCAGGAAGTCATGAATAATGTAGTTGCTATACGTAATAAGGGTGAAGAGCTTATTGTAGTCGACTTATTTGGTAGCAAAAAGATTATACATGCAGATATTAAAGAAGTTAGATTAATCGAGCATAAGATAATTTTGGAAGAGCGGTAACCCAAATATCAGTTGTAACCTGCGTTTCATATTTTAAGTTTAAGAATTCTAAGGAGGTGAAAGATTTGTGTACAGAAGGATTTAATCATACTCAGCTTAAACTCTCGCTCCATCAGTCGATTGAGCTTACCAAACTCTGTCACCGGAATGTTAACCAATGGAAAGAGCTGTTAAAAAACCTTGGTTCCGACCCATTGGCACAGGGTTTGGAGAAGGCCGAAAAGAGTATTACTGAAGGAGTAACTATTTTAGAACAAACTCTCGAAGAGGTAAACAAACTTTCCTCACACCACCATGATGACTCCGTGCAAATAAGCAAACTCTAGGGCAAAATCACTATGATTGTGATTCTAATAATATTGACAGTTGGGTAATAACGTGTTACGATTTTTAAAATAATAACACTTTTATGTGGGTGATATGGGCAATATGGGCAATATTATAAGATTTGGCATATCCATCGATTCAAAACTTTTGAAGAATTTTGACCGGCTTATTGTGAAAAAGAAGTATACAAGCAGATCCGAAGCAATACGTGACTTGATAAGAGAAGGATTGGTCGAACTTGAATGGAAAGAGGAGACGAGGGAAACTGCCGGTGCTGTAACTTTAGTATACAATCATGATGCACGGGAACTTGTTGGAAGATTAGTAGATATCCAGCACCAAATGCAGAAGCTGATTATATCTTCAGTACATGTGCATTTGGATGATCACCATTGTTTAGAGGTCTTAGTAGTACGTGGAAAGAGTAAAGATATCAAGAAGGCCGCTGATCAACTAATTGGTGTTAAGGGAGTAATACATGGAAAACTCACTATGGCGACGACAGGAAAAAGGCTAACATAGTACTTTGGTTTTGTATTGTTATTTTGGTTTCTTTGAAGATTAAAATAAAAATGGAGGAATAAAGTATCGGTCTAAATATATACGGAAGTGCGATACGGTTTTCTCTCTGCTTCACCTTCTCCTTTAACTCTGTTTATTGATTTTTAAGTTATTTTTTTGTAAATAGTAGCACGATAAATAAAATAGTAATACTATAATTGAGAGGAGCAAAATAATGCATATACCTGATGGTTTTTTGGACAGTAAAACATGGATAAGCACAGCTGCCATTTCTATCTCAGGTATTAGCTATGGGCTCCGTCATATAAGGGCGCAAATGAGCGAGCAGAAAATACCTCTTATGGGTGTGTTAGCTGCATTTATTTTTGCAGCTCAAATGCTTAATTTTCCCGTGATTGGTGGCACTTCCGGGCATTTTCTGGGAGCAGCGCTTGCCGCCATCTTTCTAGGTCCCTGGGTAGCCAGTGTTCTTATAGCAACTATTTTATTGATCCAAAGCCTGCTCTTTGCTGATGGCGGAATTACTGCTCTTGGAGCAAACATTCTTAATATGGGTCTGGTTGCAACTTTCAGTGCATATTGGATATATTCCGTCTTTAAAAACTTGGTTCCTCATCGTGGAGGAGTAGTTGTAGGTGCTTTTCTAGCCTCATGGTTTTCTGTTGTTCTTGCTTCAGGTGCTTGTGCTCTGGAATTGGCTGCCTCTGGTACTTCTCCTCTATTTTTAGTTCTACCGGCTATGATTGGGTGGCATAGTATAATAGGTGTGGGAGAAGGTCTGATTACAGTAGGAGTAACTCAGTATGTACGCAAGGTTAGACCAGATCTCTTTCAACTTGCCCCTAAGCCGGATTATCTGATTTTACTAGCGGGTGTTATATTTGCTCTATTTTTAGCGGCGGCTGTATCGCCCTATGCCTCGGCACTTCCAGATGGGCTAGAAAGAGTTGCTGAGGATATAGGTTTTATAAAAAAAGCATCAACGGTTGTTGAGACACCTCTTTCTAATTATGCTGCTCCGGGAATCAGCGGTGGTATGACTGCAGCTATTGCTGGCGTAGTAGGCACAATGATAAGTCTGGGAATAATGTACGGACTAGCAGTTCTTATTAAGGGCCGGAAACAGCCAGGAAAGGATTAATGTGGCTGAGGAGAATAAAAATTCTCATACGCATGAACATGATCATCCAGAGGAAGTTCATAGCCATACCCACAAGCACGATGGGGTCAGCCATGAACATTCCCACTTCCATCAGGAACTATCTCACAAGCATCCTCATAAACACGTTAAGGATCTTAAATATGTCAAGGAAGCGCATCTTCATGAACATAGGGAGGCACATTATCATGCGCATACTTATTCTTTCGAAAGATATAATGATCTTGTAAGCCCTATCCACAGGCTAGATCCTCGTATAAAAATTTTAAGTTTTTTTATCCTTATAGTAGCAATTGTTCTTACTCCGCCAACGGAATATATTAAGTTTGCCCTATATTTATCTGTAATTACCGTAATGGTGTTTGTATCAAAAATCCCCTTATCTTTTATTCTTAAAAGATCACTGGTTGTTATACCCTTTGTTCTGGTAGTAGCCGTCTTTGCTCCTTTTATTTCCTCTAATAATGTTTCTGGATCTGTAAATCTTGTAGGACCTGCAACGGAAACATATGGATTAATTGTTTTTTGGAATGTATTTATTAAATCTTGGCTTTCAGTTTTGACCGTAATTCTTCTTTCATGTTCTACAAAATTTCCTATGATGCTTAAAGGTTTAACAAGGTTAAGAATCCCCAGTATATTAATTATGCTTCTTTCCTTTTTATATAGGTTTGCATTTGTTTTTAGTGATGAGATATCAGGAACAATACGCGGGTATAGAGCGCGTTCCTTTGGCAAGAAACATAGCTTGAAGGTTCTGGGAAATGCTCTTGGCAGTCTTTTTGTACGCAGCTACGAGAGAGGAGAGCGTATTTATCAGGCAATGGTTTCTCGTGGTTTTGATGGTGAGCTAAGAACTGTGGAAAAGCTTAGCCTGGGAAGCCTAGATCTGTTTTTCCTTTTTTGCTTTATTATTGTTTTGGGTTTGATATCTTTCAGGTGATTCTGAGATGGAAAAAGCAATTGAGATAAAGAACTTGAGTTACACCTATCCGGATGGCACGGGTGCTCTAAAAGATGTTAATATTACTATCGATAACGGAGAAATTGTAGGGCTGTTGGGGCCGAACGGGGCTGGTAAATCAACTCTTATTCTTCACTTAAATGGAACTCTTAACGGAAACGGCCAGATTAGAGTATTGGGGCTAGAATTTAGCAGAGAGAACTTGAGGGAAATACGCAGATTGGTAGGCTTAGTATTTCAGGACCCTGATGACCAGCTATTTCTTTCTACTGTATTTGATGATGTAGCGTTTGGTCCTCTAAATATGGGTCTTTCTCCTCAGGAAGCTGGGGAAAGGGTTAAAGATGCACTTTTTCAAGTAGGGATGGAAGAGGTAGTAAGTAAGTCGAGCCACCACCTAAGTTTGGGTGAAAAGAAAAGGGTCGCGATAGCAACAGTACTTGCAACCCAGCCTGAGATTCTGGTTATGGATGAACCAACTTCCAATCTTGACCCCAGAACTCGAAGGAACTTGATAGGACTTTTAAAAAACCTTCCTCAGACTAAGATTATTGCCACACATGACATGAATCTTGCCTGGGAACTTTGCAGGCGAGCAATAATCATGGACGAAGGCAGCGTAGTTGCAGATGGTATTCGAGAGCAAGTACTATGCAACGAAGAGCTATTGCTGCAATACGGTCTGGAACTTCCAACAAATATGTAATCTTAGAAAAATAAGAGACAAAAAGAGACACGAACCATAATCTACTTCTTGTTCCTCACCCTGGTATACTATTCATAATACGTTTACTGGTATTCGTACAAGGTTAACTAACGGTATGTGAGAAGGTTGGCTCTGTTTCCTTGTCCAAATAAAGGCTAGATTTTAACGGAGAAATGGAATAAAATACCAAATAGTGACGCTAGGAAGGGTGAGGCACCTGAGAAGACGGGTTAGAGTTCTGGTAAAGGGAGTAGTCCAGGGAGTCGGTTTCCGCCCCTATATATACCAATTGGCACACAGCCATAATTTGAAAGGATGGGTTCTCAATTCCTCCCAGGGTGTAATCATAGAGGTTGAAGGTGAAGACAAAGATATAGACATATTTTTAGAGAACCTGAAGCCAAAAGCTCCACCACGAGCCAGCATTGAAAGCATTAACGTTGAAAAAATGCCTCTTGAGAATGATGATACATTTGTTATTAAGGAGAGCGTGGAAGAAGAAGGAAAGTTTATTCTTATCTCTCCTGATATAAGCATCTGCGATAAATGCCTGCATGAGCTGTTTGATCCTCAGGATAGACGATATCGTTACCCTTTTATTAACTGCACCAACTGTGGTCCTCGATTTACTATTATCGAAGAGATTCCGTACGATAGACCGAAAACCACGATGAAGAAATTCATAATGTGCCCGGACTGTCAGAGGGAGTATGATGATCCTTTAAATCGGCGATTTCATGCTCAACCCAATGCCTGCCCGGTTTGCGGACCACATCTGGAGTTATGGTCTATAGGGTCTGGACATCAATCGAAGGATACGGCGGTCAGGTTTTCACCGGTCAATAATGAGGATCCTATTACTGAAGCTATAGAAATGCTTAGAGAAGGTAAAATAGTAGCCATTAAAGGCTTAGGGGGATTTCATATTGCTTGTGACGCACAAAATGATGAAGCGGTAAAAAGGTTGCGAGATAGAAAGCGTCGTTTTGGAAAACCTCTAGCAGTTATGCTTTTAGATATCAATGAGGTGAAAAAATATTGTTATGTTGATGCTAAGGAAGAAGTGATACTGAAAAGCCCGCAAAGGCCAATTGTGCTTCTACTTGAAAGGCCAAATTCAAATATTTCGCGTTTGGTTGCCCCCAGGAATAATTATATGGGAATCATGCTTCCTTATACTCCTCTTCATTATATTCTTCTCAAAGAATCAAATATGGCTTTAGTTATGACCAGTGGAAATATAAGTGAAGAACCGATTGCCATGGAAAATGAAGAGGCTTTTCGTCGATTAGGGCATATCGCTGATGGTTTCCTTTTGCATAACCGAGAAATTTACTCAAGGTACGATGACTCAGTAGTAAGAAGTACGGATGAGGGAATGGTTATGATAAGAAGAGCGAGAAGTTTTGCTCCCTATCCTCTCCGTCTACCTTTTAAATTTCCCCAGATTCTAGCGTGCGGTCCAGAGCTTAAGAATACCTTCTGCCTTACTAAAGATGAATACGCTTTTGTAAGTCAACATATTGGCGATATGGAGAATCTTGAGACGCTGGAGCATTTTGGAACAACCCTGGCACTTTATAAGGGTCTGTTTCGAATCGATCCAAAAATTGTGGCTTACGATCTTCACCCGGAATATCTTTCAACCAAATTTGCTCTTGAGCTTTCGGGAGTCAAACACATAGGTGTCCAGCATCATCATGCGCATATTGTGAGTGTGATGATAGAGCATGGTCTCAAAGATAAAGTTATTGGAGTTTCCTTTGATGGTACTGGTTATGGAACTGATGGTACAATCTGGGGAGGCGAGTTTTTAGTGAGCGACTGGTCTTCCTTCCGGAGAGCTGGCAATCTTAGGTATCTCCCGATGCCCGGTGGAGCAGCGGCTATTGAAAGACCTTACAGGATGGCTTTCAGTTATCTATACAGTTTTTTCGGTGATGACATTCTAAATAAGAATTTGAATTTGTGGAAAAGAATCGATGCTGAGGAACGGGAAGTAATTATTGGACAGCTTAGAAGAAATATAAATTCTCCCCTGACCTCCAGTTCCGGAAGACTATTCGACGCAGTATCTTCTATTCTAGGCGTGCGGGATGTCGTCGACTATGAAGGGCAAGCTGCTATAGAGTTGGAGATGATTGCACAGGATTCAGAAGAAGGCAGCTATGGTTTTGACCTGAATCCATCTGCTCAAAAAAATTCATCACTCACAGTAGATACAGAACCAGTCATCAGAGGGGTGTTAGCGGATCAGGAAAAAGGAGTTTCCTCCGCTGTCATATCGGCAAAATTTCATAATACCGTTGCAGAGTTCTGTCTGGCAGTTTGCAAGAAAGTACGCGAAAATGAGGGTATTTCAACAGTAGCCTTAAGTGGAGGAGTGTTTCAGAACCTTTATCTAACCACAAAGCTTGAGAGAATATTAGAGGAAAATGATTTCAAAGTTTTTATTAATCAGAAGGTACCAACTAATGATGGTGGAATCTCCTTAGGCCAGGTAGTAGTAGCTTATGCTAAAATTAGCAGCTGAACATGCGGGCCCGTGTTTTCTCTTGAGCCAAAAATATCAAGCTGGTATTCTTTATGTGAGTTTATGTATAAGCAAAACGGGCATTGACAGCGGTGCTGGATATGGCAATCTGGATTTGCATACAATGAAGGAGGTATATTATGTGCTTAGGAATTCCCGCCAGGGTGATAAAAGTGGACAATATGATGGCTGAAGTTGAGATAGAGGGTGTAGTGAGAGAGGTTAGCCTTGCCTTGCTTCCTGATGCCCAGATTGGAGATTATGTGCTTATTCATACTGGCTTTGCCATTGAAAAAGTGGACGAAAATGAGGCTAAAGAAACGATGAAACTTCTTAAACAGATGATTGGAGAAGAAGAATGAAGTATGTTACTGAATATCGGGATAGTGTCATTGCAGAAAAAATGGTTGAAGAGATTAAAAAACTCTCCAGGACAAAGGTTAATCTTATGGAAGTCTGCGGTACCCATACTGTAGCTATCTCCAAGCACGGTCTTCGTAAGGTTATGCCGGAGACCATCACTCTCCTTTCCGGTCCCGGATGCCCGGTTTGCGTTACTGCTAATCGTGACATAGACAAGGCAATCGCGCTTGCTCAGGAGCAAGGGGTAATTCTGGCTACTTTTGGCGATATGATGAAGGTTCCGGGATCATATACCAATCTCTCTGCTTTAAAAGCTGAAGGCGCAGACATAAGAGTGGTTTATTCAACTCTTGATGCACTGCAGATTGCTGAGAAGAATCCCCAAAAGAAAATCATCTTCTTCGCTGTTGGCTTTGAGACTACAGCACCTACTGTTGCAGAAGCAGTATTGAAGGCCCGGGATATGAAATTAGAAAACTTCTATATCACCAGTGTGCATAAGGTTATCCCCCCAGCAATGAGGGCTCTTCTCAATTTGGGAGAGGTTCGACTGCATGGATTTATTTGTCCAGGGCACGTCAGTGTAATCATTGGCAGTCAGCCCTACCAATTTGTTGCTGACGAATACGGGATTTCCTGCGTCATTTCTGGTTTTGAACCCTTAGATATACTGCAAACGATCTATATGCTGGTCAAGCATGTAGAAGAAGGAGTAGCTAAGGTCGAAATACAATATAAGCGCACTGTCAGACCATCGGGAAATACTCTAGCCATGGAGCTGCTTTATAAGATTTTTGAGACTTGTGATGCAGACTGGAGAGGGATTGGAGTTATACCCGGGAGCGGTCTAAAGCTGAAAGAAGAGTTTTCTGATATTGATGCTGACCAAGTTTTTTCTCCGAAACTACCTCCTACTAAGGAACATAAAGGTTGTAGTTGTGGAGAGGTATTGAGGGGTGTGAAGTTTCCCTACCAATGTAAGCTCTATGCTAAAGCCTGCACCCCAGAGAAACCAATCGGTCCCTGTATGGTATCTACTGAGGGAGCATGTGCAGCATATTACCGCTACGATAGAAGAATATAAAATTGGGAGGCGGCTTGGATAAAAGAGATAGGATTTTATTGGCTCACGGAAGCGGGGGGAAGATGAGCCATGATCTTATAGGTCAGGTTTTTTTGAAAAGTTTTACCAGCCCGCTGTTAAGCAAGCTTGATGATATGGCCGTTCTAGATGTAGGTAATGGAAGAGTGGCCTTCACAACTGATTCCTATGTAGTCAGCCCCCTATTTTTTAATGGAGGAGATATTGGGAAACTCGCCCTATGCGGTACTGTCAATGATTTAGCTATGAGTGGTGCTATTCCCAAGTTCATTAGCACCGCATTCATAATTGAAGAAGGATTTTTAATTTCTGACCTTAAGCGCATTATTGGTTCTATGGAAGAAGCGGCTAAGGAAGCGGGAGTGGAAGTAGTTACAGGAGATACAAAGGTGGTAGAGAAGGGAGGAGCTGACGGAATATTTATCAATACAGCAGGGGTGGGAATAGTACCTGAGAAAGTTGATATTTCCGGTGCGAATGCTCGGCCTGGAGACAAGGTGCTTTTGAGCGGAAGCATCGGTGATCATGGAATTGCTATAATCAGCGAGAGAGAAGGTATATCCTTTAAGACTGATATCAAAAGTGACTGTGCTCCACTGAATGGATTGGTTCAGGAAATGTTAAAAGTAAGCAAAGAGATAAGAGCAATGCGCGATCCTACCAGAGGAGGTCTAGCGAGTACCTTAAACGAAATTGCATCTCAATCACAAGTTGCTGTTTTCATAATGGAAGATGAGATCCCCATAAAAAAGGAGGTATTTGGAGCCTGCGAAATGCTGGGATTTGACCCGCTTCATGTTGCCAATGAAGGTAAGTTGGTTGCTGTTGTGGCCTCTCATGCAGCAGAAGAGATGCTTACGGTTATGCGCAAGCATCCCTATGGGAAAGAAGCTGCCATTATAGGTGAGATAAAAGCGGGATCTCCAGGTCGGGTTATGATGAAGACGATAGTAGGGGCAACTCGTATTGTGGATATGCTGGTAGGGGAACAACTACCTCGCATTTGCTGATGAAAAACTATTTACTTGCCTGGACACCTCCTATTCTTTGGATGAGTCTGATTTTCTACCTATCTTCGCAACCAAGTGGTCTTCCCTCTCCTATTCCAGATTTTATACCTCATTTCATAGAGTATGCCCTATTAAGCTGGCTTCTATTTCGGGCTATAAAGCTTCATACCGACTCCGTAAGGATGATAACCATTTTTGTTCTTTTTATTTCCGTAGCTTATGCTGCTTCGGATGAAATACATCAAGCTTTTGTACCAACGCGTACTCCTAGTATAGTTGATTTCCTGGTTGACACTACGGCAGCCATGATTACGGTAATTTATGGTAATATAAAATTAAAGATAAATAGATAATGAATTATTTGGGTATAAAAAAGGATGTTGAGAGACTCCTAGAGAAATAAAATGCGCATTTCAATCTAAAGAAGGGGAGCGAAAACAGTGGCTGAAAATAAAGAGCAAGTTGAAATTAGAGAAAAACTACCTTTGATTCCGCTTAAGGACATGGTGGTCTTTCCTTATATGGTGATACCGCTTCTGGTTGGCAGAGAGAAATCGATCAAAGCGCTTGAGGCCGCAATGCAGCATGACCATGTGGTTGCCTTAGTTTCTCAGCGGGAAGCGGAGATACAGGATCCCAAGCCAACTGACCTTTTTACCGTAGGTACAGCAGCTGCTATAATGCAGGTTTTAAAGCTCCCCGATGGTACGGCCAAAGCGCTAGTAGAAGGTTTGGCTCGAATTCGAGTTAAAGATTATATACAGACTGAACCCTTTGTTGAAATAAGGACCGAAGAGATAGTCGAGATTGGGGAGAGACGAAAGGATAAAGCCCTAGAAAGGGAAGCTTTCACCAGAAATATTTTAACTCAGTTCGAAAAGTGTGTCCGTTTAGGAAAGCCGATACCCCCAGAAGTTTTAGTGGCTGCTTTCAATATTGAAGATCCGGGTAGGCTAGCAGATTTTATAACTTTTCATCTCAATCTCAAGCTGGAAGACAGGCAGCAGATCCTTGAAGCAGTTAATCCTATGGAGAGGCTCCAGAGGGTGAGTGTTTATCTGAATAAAGAATTAGAAATTCTGGAGATAGGCAGCCGCATCCAGTCAAGGGTGAAAGACCAGATGGATAAAACTCAGAGGGAATATTTCCTTAGAGAGCAATTGAAAGCAATCCAGAAGGAACTGGGAGGACTGGATGAGGATTCTGCTGAGCTGGAGGAGATTAGGAAAAAAATAAAAGATGCCAACATGCCTGAAGAGGTAGAAAAAAAAGCTTTCAAGGAAGTGGACAGGCTGGAACGAATGCCGCCGGTGGCAGCAGAAGCACCAGTAATAAGAACCTATCTTGATTGGCTGATTGGATTGCCGTGGTCAACAAAGACGGAAGAAATGTTAGATCTTAAAGAAGCGGCGCGGGTATTGAACGAGGATCATTATGGTCTCAAGAAGGTAAAAGAAAGGGTGCTGGAATATCTAGCAGTTCGTCAGCTGGCGGAAAAAATGAAAGGGCCTATTCTCTGTTTTGTGGGGCCTCCCGGGACAGGTAAAACCTCAATCGGGAAGTCGATTGCCCGTTCTTTAGGACGAAAGTTTATACGAATATCCCTGGGAGGCATAAGGGATGAAGCAGAGATAAGAGGTCATCGCCGCACTTATGTTGGTGCTCTTCCGGGAAGAATTATCCAGTCTATTCATCATGTCGGGAGCAGAAATCCCGTTTTTATGATGGATGAAATAGATAAAGTTGGTGCCGATTTCAGAGGAGACCCATCTGCAGCACTTCTGGAAGCACTTGACCCTGAGCAGAACTATGCTTTTAGTGACCATTACCTTGAGGTTCCTTTTAACCTTTCGGATGTTATGTTTATAACTACGGCAAATATATTAGATACTGTTCCCCCTGCCTTAAGGGACCGAATGGAAGTAATACGTTTTCCCGGATATACCGAGGAAGAAAAGGTCCATATAGCTGAGGAATTTCTTATCCCTAAGCAGCTAAAGGAACATGGTTTAAGTCATGAGCGCTTAGAAGTAACCAGGGACGCACTCCTGAAAATAATTAGAGAGTATACTCGAGAAGCAGGGGTTAGAAATCTTGAGCGTAACATTGCCACTCTTTGTCGAAAAGTCGCGAAAGAAGTGGTTGAAGGAAAAGAAGGTAGTACAACAATAGTAGCTGATAATTTGCATGGATATCTAGGTCCTGCAAAATACCGGTACGGAGTTGCAGAAGAAAAGGATGAGATAGGTGTAGCCGTAGGACTTGCTTGGACAGAGATTGGCGGTGATATTCTCTCTGTAGAGGTTACCCTGATGAAGGGGAAGGGGAATCTTCTTTTGACAGGTCAGCTAGGAGATGTGATGCGTGAGTCTGCTCAGGCGGCAGTGAGCTACATACGCAGTCGAGCTAAAGAGATGGGTGTTGATGAGGACTTCTATGAAAAATATGACATTCATATCCATGTGCCCGTAGGTGCTATTCCTAAAGACGGGCCTTCAGCAGGTATAACCATTGCTACAGCTTTGGCATCAGCTCTAACCAGATGTGCGACACGGAAGGATTTAGGAATGACAGGCGAGATAACTTTGCGTGGTAAAGTCCTTCCCGTTGGAGGGATTAAGGAAAAAGTACTTGCTGCTCATAGGGCAGGGCTAAAGACTGTAATTCTACCAAACGATAACGAAAAAGAGCTGGAAGAAATCACCGAACGTGTACGTGAAGAGTTAAAGTTCATATTTGTTGATCATATGGATGAAGTCCTAACCCTGGCTCTTCTAGAACCAAGAATATCCTCTCATTTGCATAAATCCTCAACAGCAGCTTCATCGATCCAAGCATAATTAATATGAGAATAGGGGTAATTTCTGATACTCATATTCCTGTTGCGGCGAAGAGCATGCCAAAAAAGGTATTTTCTCTTCTTGCGGGAGTAGAGTTGATATTACATGCTGGTGATATTCTACAACTTCGGGTAATTGAGGAACTAAGCGAAGTTGCGGAGATAAAAGCAGTCCGAGGTAACATGGATTATCCTGAAATACTTAAGAAATTACCTGCTCAGAGGATTATTCAAGTTGAGAAGTTTAGGATTGCACTTGTACATGGTTGGGGACCGCCGCAAGGGCTAATTTCCCGTTTAAAGCAAGAGTTTTCGGATGTAGATTGTATCGTTTACGGACATACGCATGTTGCAGCAATAAACAGAGATGACAACGTACTATTTTTCAATCCCGGCAGTCCAACTGATAAAGTATTTGCTCCTTACAATTCAATTGGTTTTCTGGAGATTGATAGAGAACTCAAAGCGGAAATTGTACGTCTATAATTCTATTTCATAAGATAGAAGCTTACTGTTATTTGTTATAGCAATTTGCATATAGTTAAGGCCCACATGCTCCATTTTGGGGCAACAAATGGGCCTCACTTATTTTTTTTGAAGCATGAAAGTTGTATAAACAGACTAATAGTCATTTTTTGAATGAGTAAGGAGATATTGCTTTGGCGAGATTCAACTATTGGGACTCACCATACGCTGGATATCTTGCGATTAGTTTTGCGGCAATTATCTGGGGAACTCTAGGACTTGTAGTTCGAGCTATCGCTCTTCCTTCCTATGTCATTGTCTTCTATCGAGTTGTTTTTAGTATGTTCGTCGTTGCCGTAATTGTGATTCTGCAGAGAAATTTTGAAACATTCAAAATCAGGAAACATGGCATAATTTTGATTTTATCTGGCGGCATCCTTACTTTAAATTGGATAGCTTTCTTTAGTGCCCTAAGACTAACTACAATAGCTAATGCCGTTCTTTTAACTTATACATATCCCATTCTGGTTGCAGTAATGGCTCCGCTATTTCTTAAGGAGAAAATTGAATTTGCTACGATTATTTCGCTCATCTTATCTATTATAGGAATGATTTTGATTGTTTCTCCATCTGAATTATCTTTTCGGGGAGGGGATCTTTTTGGAATTTTTTATGCTCTAATATCAGCTCTTACCTATGCTATTTTGGTAATTGCCGCAAAGAAGATGCTTCCCGATATCAGTAGCTATACAATTATGTTCTATCAAGCAATGGTTGTTGCTTTGGTGCTCGGTCCTCTAGTCTTTTCCCGTACTTTTTCAATCTCCAACTTTGATTGGATATTGCTCGCTTTGTTGGGAGCTGTTCATAGTACCTTTGCAGTATATTTGTATTTTAAAGGGCTTCGAAATGTCAAAGCTCAGTATGCCAGTGTCTTTACCTATTTGGACCCCGTTAGTGCAACGTTTTTTGCTTCTCTATTTCTTGGTGAACAGCCCAGCGTTTATACTATTGTTGGTGGAGCTTTAATCCTCATTGCTGGCTTCAACGTGGTTAGAGCAACGACTGCATTTGGTTCACTACCTCCCAACGAAGATGGAGATATTTACGATAGGCTCGAGCAATAGAACCTGGTTGGAATTTATTACTCTTCTCAATAAATATGGGATAGAGAAGGTCGTTGATGTTCGGAGATTTCCCACCAGTCGCTTTCCTCATTTTAAAAAAGAAAGACTGGGCACCATATTACAATGGGAAAATATATCTTATCTCTATCTGGGAGATGCTTTAGGTGGTTTTAGAAAGGGTGGATATGAGGCATATATGCAGAGTAAAAACTTCAGCCAGGGTTTGGGGTTGTTGGTAGAGGAAGCCAGGAAGAAAAAAGTAGCTGTAATGTGTTCAGAGAGATTTGCATGGCAATGTCACCGTAGACACATAAGCAGGAGGCTTCAAGAAATGGGTTGGCGGGTTATTCACATAATTCATGAACAAAAGATCTGGGAAGAGAAGGTGGATAAGAATGCTTAAGGTAGGATGTTGCGGGTTTCCTACCATAATGCAAATTATTTTAAAAAAATTTGGTCATAGAAGCACAAAATGGAAGGTTTTTATAGAAAGGGGTATAATAATATTTGAGGAGATTTATTGGACGCATCGAGATATAAAAAAGAATATGGTCGCGTTACTAGGGAGAAGCCTAAGGTGGCAGATGAAGACTGTAATAGCGGCGAACTGAGAATGGTTTCGGTTACCATACTGAGTTTTAGCAACTATTGCGGTTCGGGCAAAAGTTGCCTAATTTAGAAGGATTCTACAGTTATATTTGACTGTAGAAATGTTTCCTCCAAGGATGTCCCATTGGGATAAGGGCAACGGTGCAAAGGTTATTTTAGGCTTCTTCTTTATTTAGGTTCAGGAGATGCATAAAATAGATTAGAATGGTTTAAATTGAACAAGTGAATTATGATGAAGAAGGAAACACATAAAATTAAAATGAAAATGCCCAAGAAAAGAAAAAGGTGGCTCATAAATCCTACAGAACGTGTGCACAGGCAAAAGGGGTATAAAAGAAGCAAGGTCAAGAGAGAGCAGGAGCACGGCGATGCTTATGAAGATCGAGCTGATTAAGAGAGGAGAAAAAGGGACTGGAGTTGTAGATGTTCAAACCAGGCTTGCTATGCTGGGTTTCCGTTTAGGAAAAGAAGGCATAGATGGAATCTTTGGCTCGGCTACGCAGAAAGCCGTTAGGTCATTTCAAAAAGCTCGGGGACTTAGGGTTGATGGCGTTGTTGGTGAGCAAACCTGGGACGAGCTCGTAAAAGCGACTTACAAATTGGGTGATAGGTTGCTCTATCTTAGGGCTCCTTTTTTTGAGGGCGATGATGTCAAAGAGCTTCAGCACTCTTTGAAGATTCTTGGTTTTAACGTTGGAACTTTTGACGGGATCTTTGGCCCTGTTACTGAAAGAGCAGTTAGAGAGTTTCAAAAGAACACAGGTGTTCATAGCGATGGCATAGTTGGAGTAGCCACATTAAATGCTTTACGAAATTTAAGAAATGTAGTTAGGTCAAGAGAGAAAAGCAACTTTCCTGAGGATTCAAGACCAGCGGTTACTACCTCTAAAGTATCCGGTAAGCGAATTGGTATAGACTTCGGGCATGGTTATCCTGATCCTGGAGCAATTGGGGTGGGAGGAACGAAGGAAAGTGAGGTTTGCGAAGACTTGGGCTTAAGATTTGGTAATTTAATTAGTCTGTCGGAAGGAGAAGTACTCTACACCAGAAATATGGGGGATAAAATTTCGATAGATCAGAGGGCCAGAATTGCTAATGCTGAAAATGTCGACTTCCTGATAAGCTTTCATCTTAATGGGTCAGTGAATCCTGAGTCGGGAGGAACGAGTACCTATTTTTTCCCGGGTTCAGAAAAAGGCAGGCGGCTTGCAGAATCCATTCATAAAAGCATGGTTGCTGCTTTAGGCCGGCATGATAGTGGTGTTCATCCTAAGAATTTTGCCATTTTGCGTTTAACCAATATGCCGGCGGTTTTAGTTGAGCCAGTCTATATTACTAATCCTGAAGAGGAACTGCTCGTAAAAGATGAGGGATTTCGGCAAAGGATTGTAGTTGCTGTTTTTGATGGGCTTACAAGCTACCTGGAATAGGTTGAGGAGGATTCTTTGGACTGGCCAACGAAGACGGTTTCCATTTCCACCAAGAAAGCAGTTGAGATGGTAAATATTACTCCACATGTTCTTTCGGCTGTTAAGGATAGCGGAATTCAAAATGGATATGTACTTGTTTACTCTCCTCATACCACTACTGCTATTCTGGTTAATGAGAATGAGCCTAACCTTGTAGCCGATATGGAGAATGCTGTTAAAAATATTATTCCCTGGCGAGAGAGGTATAGACATAATGCTTTAGATGGGAATGCTCCATCTCATCTGGTAGGGGCGTTCATAGGCGGTGATAGAAGCTTTATAGTTGAAAAGGGCAAGGTTCTACTGGGAACCTGGCAGAGTATTTTTTTAGCTGAACTTGACGGGCCTCGCTCTCGTACCATATTTGTTAAGATTATGGGAGAATGAAGTTTGTCCTTAACCCTTTTTTATCATCCGGTATTTCTTTTACACATTACAGGCCTTCACCCGGAATCGCCGGAGAGATTGAGAAGTACCAGAGTTTTTCTAGAAGATCATAATCTGTTGGATAAATTGAAAGAGGTTGAACCCCACTGTGCTACGGAAGAAGAGCTTCGCCTTGTTCATACTGCAAATCATATAGAAGAGGTAAGAAAGTTAGCAAGGAAAGGCGGAGGCTATATAGATAGTGATACAATTCTATCGTCGTCATCTTATAAAGCAGCTGTCTTTGCTTGTGGGGCAGCTATAGATGCAGTGGAGGAAGTTCTTACCAACCAGCAAGATGTTTTTTGTCTTATAAGACCTCCGGGGCACCATGCTCTTGCTGACAAAGCAATGGGATTTTGTCTCTTTAATAACTTGGCAATTGCAGCCTCCTATGCAATCAAAAAGAAGGGCATTTCACGCATATTGATTGTTGATTGGGATGCTCATCATGGAAATGGGTTGCAGGATATCTTTTATGAAACCGACCGTGTGCTTTACATTTCCCTTCATCAGATGCCCCTTTATCCGGGAACCGGAACGATTGAGGAAGTGGGCAAAGGAAAGGGAGAAGGTTTTACTATAAATATACCTTTCCCCTCAGGAACGGCGGAGAGCACATATCTCAAAGCATTCTACGAGATCATTCTTCCAGTTGCTGAACAGTTTGAACCAGAGATGGTTATGATTGCTGCTGGCTACGATAGTCATTGCAGAGACCCTCTAGCATCTGTCTGTTTAACGGCTAATAGTTATGCTAAGATGACAGCGATGCTTAAGTCTATTTCACATTCACCATTTGTATTGACGCTGGAGGGAGGCTATCAGCTAGAAGCTCTTTCCAGATCTGTTGCTGCTACTATCGCCGAGGTAGCTTCGATTAAGTTTGAACTAAACGAGGAACCTGTAATCGCTGGGGAACAGAGATACGGACTCGAAAGTATTGTCAGAATTAAAAAGGTACAGCAGAGATATTGGTCCCTAAAACTAGGGTAACAGTATTGTTCTTGAAATCACAAATATTATATGTTTCACTTACTAAGTATGGTTAGTGTATATTTTAGATTTCAGTTTTTGTGAGGATTAAAGGAAGGAAAAGATATGAAACAATTAATTTCGGTAGCTCTTATTCTTCTGCTGGGCATGGGGCTTGTCCTGGCTGCTGGATGCCAAAAACAAAAAAGTAAACCCGAAGTTACTGTACCTCATGTTCAACAGGAAAGTACTCCTAAAAAATTAGAGAAAGGGCCTGACACAATAGTTCCATCCGATCTCTCATTGCAGCAGTATGTAGAGAAGTACTATAAAGCTTATAAAGGGCAACGTTGGGAAGAAGCATATAATATGCAATCTGCAGACCGAAAAGCTCAAGAAACCCTGGATGAATATATAAAGTCTCATTCGAGTATGCCTCTGGAAGACTTTAAGGTTAGCCCAGCAGCTATTAGCGATGAAACTGCTACGGTAAGCGCTGAGCTGGATCTCGGCGGATTAAGCGGAGATAAACCCTGGGTAACCACTTGGAGCTTTACGAAGAAAGATAACAAGTGGATTGTTGAAGGAACGAAGTCAAGTATGCAGCAATAGCATACTGATTTAAGGAAAGGAGAAAGTATGCTTGTTTTGGGAATATTAATTGCTTTAGCAGTACTGATTGCTCTTTATGTTGTTGGTGTCTATAACCGTTTGGTTACGCTTCGCAATCGTGTGGATGAGGCGGAATCGGATATAGATGTTCAGTTAAAGAGAAGATATGATCTTATTCCAAACTTGGTGGAAACAGTCAAGGGCTATGCTAGCCACGAAAAAGAAGTTTTTGAAAAAGTTACACAGGCTAGAGCAGCAGCTATATCAGCTAAGAACATGCCCGAGAAAGCAGGCGCTGAAAATATGTTAACGGGAGCCTTAAAGACTTTATTCGCTGTAGCTGAAAACTACCCAGAGCTTAAAGCTAATCAGAATTTTTTAGCTTTACAGGAAGAACTTACTGACACTGAAAATAAGATAAGTGCTGCGAGAAGATTCTACAATGGCCTGGTGAGAGATATTAACATTAGAATAGAGATCTTCCCAAATAATCTTATGGCAAAGCCTTTAGGATTTGCAAAGCGTGATCTCTTTGAGGTGGAAGAAGCTGCTGAAAGGGAAGCAGTAAAAGTAAAGTTCTAAAAAATCGGATTCACGGATTCAAGGAGTCAAGGATTCTAGAATTCCAATGATTCAAGTGAAAAAGTGATGTAGTTTAATTGGGCGAAAAGTCCTTAATTCTTTACTTTCTTACTCTATGTCGCTTGACTCTTTGAATCCTATTTTTTACCTTAACTTTTCTTCAATTTATTTTCTGTTATGTATGATCAAATTGAATCAAACAAGAGAAGAACGGTATTTCTAATAGCGATATTTCTCATTCTTATTATTGGGATTGGTTGGACGTTCAGTCAACTCTTCGACAGTTATTTAATCCTGGTTGCAGCGGTTGCTTTTAGTACGGTTATGAGCTGGGGAAGTTACTGGTACAGTGACCGGATTGTACTTGCAATGAGTAGAGCCAAAGAAATACGTCATGATGATAACCGTGAGCTCTACCATATCGTTGAAAATCTAGCAATAACGGCCGGTCTGCCAACTCCCAAAATCTATCTTATAGAAGATTCAGCACCTAATGCTTTTGCTACAGGAAGAGACCCACAGCATGCAGTTATAGCAGTAACCAGTGGATTACTGGAGAAGCTCAAAAGGAGCGAACTGGAGGGAGTGGTTGCTCATGAACTGTCTCATGTTGGCAACTATGATATTCGCATTATGACTATAGTTGTTGTCTTAGTGGGGGTGGTTGCTCTGATTTCTGACTGGTTCTTACGTTGGACTTGGTGGGGAAGAAGAAGACGGGAGGTAAAAGGAAGTTCTCAACCTATTATTTTTATTGCAGGAATTATTTTGGCTTTACTCGCCCCTTTGATTGCTACACTGATAAAACTTGCAATATCAAGAAAAAGAGAATTTTTAGCTGACGCCAATGGGGCTTTGCTAACCCGCTATCCTGAAGGATTGGCAGCAGCTTTAGAGAAGATAAGCAATGATTCGGAGCCTCTGGAAGTAGCTAACAAAGCTACGGCTCACTTATATATTGAAAATCCTCTCAAGGAATACAAGGGTTTCTTAAATAAGCTATTTTCTACACATCCACCGGTACAGGAACGCATTGATCTTTTACGGGCTATGACCGGACCAGCCTCATATAATTAATGATTGAGAATGCACGATGTGAAATAATCCGGTGGTCGTAACATTCGGTAACGAACCAAAGTTGAGAGTGTAAACTTTACCCTTAAAATTTACCAAAAATAAAAGGCCCGTTGTACGGGCCTTTTACAAGAGCTGAACCTTGGGATGTTTCTCGACCTTCCCTCCTTTGAAAGATCAAGAGTCTTTAAGCGCAGCCCTTGAAACCTTATTTCTTTTTCAGTTCCTTGATCTTTTCTTTCAAGGCCTTTTCCCTCAAACGGCCATACGCTTCTTCAATTACGTAGCTCTTACAGCGTTCACATAAAAATTTAAGAAATCTAGGAGCACCTTTATGTGGGGATACAGCAATAGGAGCAGCGTATTTTTTTATACTACCCCTTACATGGATTTTTTTTCCACATCTTGAACAGGTTATAAATCCCATCAGTGCTCCTTGATTAACTTTCCAGATTATCGGAAAAAAAAGTAGAGACTTTAGAAGACCACATATGGTAAATATTCCCTATTTTTTATTGTATGTCAAGATTAGAAGGAAGATTAGCTAAGATTGCAGACAAGACATAGTAAGATTTCAACCCTCAAAGATTATGATAAAATGGAGCTGTTGAACGATTTCTGTGTAAAGAGAGACAGTTTCTGAATGTAATATAAATACTATGTAAATTTTGCAGTGCAAGTTTAAGAATACTTAACTCTATACGCAGTAGACGATACATTAGGGTAATACGAAAGAAATGATGCTGTTTAGGTATAACAAATAGGCTCTATCCTTTTAAACCTTATAATAGAGGAGTTTGGGAGTAAGGGACTACCAGGAGGATTCTGTCTGTTGAACTTAGTTTGATTATTTAACACACAACGTAGCTTTATTATGGCAAGCTGCGTTGTTTTCGAAAAATAAAGATTTAATTATAAGTCGATAGATGTTAGTAGAAAAATTTCGGGGTGTGGCTCAGCTTGGTTAGAGCGCAGCGTTCGGGACGCTGAGGTCGGCAGTTCAAATCTGCCCACCCCGACCATTATCAGTTTATGCTACTGATTTGCTAGCTGCAGGTATGAAGTGAAGCAGGAGACATTTACGAGCAAACATATAGGTGTTTAACGGAATCCACCTCCCTTTAGTAGGTATTATTGCAGAATCTCAGAAATTAGTTTTTACATAGATTAGGAATTACTTGTGACTACCGGTTATCACAAAAAACATTAGTAGATAAATTGGGAATAAAAGAGCAGTCACGTATCGCTATCCTTAATGCCCCGAGCGGTTACCAAGAGGTTCTAGGTGTGTTGCCGGCAGGTGTGATAACGGTAAAGCTGCCTGAAAGTCAATTGGATTTTATACAGTTCTTTGCGAAGGAAAGAAAAGACTTGGAGGAGAATTTTCCAAAACTAAAGCGCTCACTCAAATCAGATGGAACACTCTGGATTTCTTGGCCAAAGAGATCATCCAAAATGGAGAGTGACTTGAACGAAATATTATACGAGAGATTGGTCTTCAAAATAGCTTAATGGACATTAAGGTTTGTGTGATAGATAACGATTGGTCGGGATTGAAATTTGTATACAGGGTAAAAGATAGGCGTAAGATAGCCAGATAGGATTTACGAGGGAAGCATATACAAGAACAAACAAGGATATCAAGGAAGAATAATCGAAGAAAGCGTGAAATCCAGATATAAGTAAGAAAGTATTGCAAAAACCAGAAATAAAGGATTAAAATTATAATAAAGTAAAAATACAGTGAAAATATAGGGACAAAAGTTACAGGTCCTTTAGCAACTTAATATTTAGGGTATAAAGATACTGGTGGTGTCTATGAATGCCGGTATGCATCTTAAGTATGTAATGCTGATTTTCCTAAGCTTCCTTATTGCTACTCTTTTTATGTATTTTTCCAAGCAAATTTTTCTTTATAGTTTCCTTTTTGTTGTGCCAGTAATCATTAGTGCTTTAGCCTATCGTTTCAAAGGGCTATCTATAATTTTTTCAGCAAGCGCATTAACCTATCTTTTTCTTATCTACGTTTTATCGGTTACTCTAACTTCCTTTCAGATAAGCAAACTGTTGCTGGATATTTTCCTTTTTCTGGGAGTCGGCTTAGTTATTGCAGAGATGTCGGAAATACAGAGAAGACAGAGGAAAACTATTTCCGAACTAGCCTTCAGGGATAAGGTGACAGGGGTTTATACTCGGAATTACTTCGTGACCCTTTTAGATAATTATGTGAATAAGGCCACAAGATGTGATATACCTTTTTCTATTGCAATTGTAGACATAGATGACCTAGGAGAGTTTAATTATACTTTCGGTTATGAAAAAGGAAATTTTCTTTTGAACAAAGTTGCCAGAATCCTAGAGCAGAATCTACGCTATGTAGATGCTATCGCTCGATTTGGCGCTGGTGAATTTGCTGTGCTTTTGGCCTGCGCAGAGGGAGATCCAAAAATTGCTGGTGAGAGAGTTCGGAAAGCAATAGAAAAAGAAGAATTTGAAGGTGATGCTGAGCAACCTATTGTAAAGAAGACAGTCAGTATTGGCGTAGCCAGCTTTCCCAAAGATGCATATTCCGCAGATGATTTGATTGCCAGGGCCATAAAGGCAAAAAATTATGCTAAGAAATTGGGTAAGAATAGAGTATGTGAAAGTTCAAGTTTGCTAGCCAGTGATGTAAAAGTTCTTTCTAAAGATTAAAAGGGAAAGGGACAGAGCATGAGCAGAAAAATGTGGCTTCTTGCATTTATTTTGTTTGTGTTCTGGCTAGCTATGACCGCAGATTTAGATTTCCGCAATCTCCTAATGGGGATAGGTATCTCTTTAGCTGTTGCCCTTCTTACTACTTATCTTATTTTCAATCATATAAAAAAGATTAGCATGTCCGGCTGGCAGCTGGTTCGCTTTCTTAAATATGTACCCTTTCTGTTTAAGGAGATTATAAAAGCTAATATTGATGTAGCTGCTCGGGTGCTCAGTCCAAAGATGCCAGTTAGTCCTGTAATCATTAATTTCAAGTTTCCCTTAAAGGAACCGCTTCCTCAAATAATTCTTGCTAATTCCATTACTCTCACACCTGGCACTCTGACTGTGGATGTAAAGGATGGAATTTTTTACATCCACTGCTTGTCTGAAGAACAGGCGGCAGGGATTTTTTCCGGATTGCTGCAAGAGCATGTTATGACAGTCTACGGGGAAAGAAAAAATGAGTAACTTTTATCTTGGAGTAAGCATCGTGCTGGTTATAAATGCTTTCCTCTGTCTCTATAGGGCAGCATTTAGTCCAACAATTCCTGACCGTATGCTTGCCGTTAACGTAGTTGGTACAAAAACTGTTGTCGTCCTAATTCTAATTGCGTTTATATTCAAACAGCCCATGTATCTTGATGTAGCCCTCATCTATGGTTTGCTTAATTTTATAGTTACAGTTGCTGCTTCTAGATATCTGGAAACGGGAATTATAAAGGGAGATTGGGAGGGATAATGGAAATAGTAGTCCATACTATTGCTATCATCTTATCTCTCATAGGAATCTTTTTCTTTTTAGTAGGGACTATTGGTCTCTTACGCCTCCCAGACTTTTACTGCCGCACCCATGCTACTACAAAGTGCGACACCCTAGGGGCAAGTTCAATTTTAATCGGGTTGGCCATCTATACTCAGTTTTCTGTAGAGTCTCTCAAAGTTTTAGTAATCTGTTTCCTGGTTTTGGTCACAAGTCCAACTATGGGACACACCATAGCAAGGGCAGCTTATAGACGCGGACTTCTCCCCTGGAGGAAGAAGTCTATCTAGCTTTTAGGGGATGTCAAAGTTGATATTAAGACTTGACTTTTTCCTGCTTATATTTATTATTGCCACTGCTCTGGCTGTAGTTAGAACTAAAGACCTTCTAGCTGCTGCTCTAATCTTTTCCACCTATAGTCTGATAATGTGCATCATATGGGTTCAACTTAATGCCCCGGATATTGCCATGACTGAGGCTGCTGTAGGAGCAGGTATAACAACAGTTCTCTTTATCATAGCTATTAGCAAGACTACGAGGTGGGAAAAATGAAGCAGTATTTTATCGTTATTGCTTTGGTAATATTCTGGATTGTCTTAATTTCAGCAGTTTTGGAGATGCCAACCTTTGGAGATATTAAAAATCCAACCTTAAATGAGATTTACAGATTATATACTGAGAAAGGACCAGCTGAGAATAGAGTTACCAATATCATCCTTAACTACCGTGGTTATGACACTATGGGAGAAGTTACGGTTATATTTACAGCTCTCTGTTCGGTAATAGCGATTCTGAAAAGAGAAAGTCTTTCGACCAGCTATTCTGAAATTGAGAGTTCAGATGTAAGGCCCAGCCTCATCACCACTACGGTAATATCCCTCCTGCTTCCCTTTATAATTCTGTTTTCAATCTACATAGTTATGTTCGGACACATATTTCCTGGTGGAGGATTTCAGGGAGGAACAATCTTAGGTGCAACCTGGATTATATTCGTTCTTATATTCGGATTGGTAGAGGCAATGCGAAAGTTTCCTCTTGAACTAAGGACAATTTTGGAGATCTCAGCTGTTTTTTCTTTTTGCTTGGTTGGTTTTATCGGTCTTTTCGCTGGGACCAATTTTTTAACGTTTACGCTTCCAGGGTTGCCTGTTCCAACTCAACATTCTATATCCAAAGCTATGTATCTCCTTTTGGAAGTTGGAATAGGGGTTGGCGGCGCTGCTATCTTCACCTCCATCTACTATTCGATGAAGAGAGACGAGAGAAGATGATTACAGAAAAACTTATTGCCAATATCTACTATGTGGTAAGCGTAACCTTGTTTTTAATCGGTCTGTATACAATTGTGATGAAAGACAATCTCATAAAGAAGTTTATGGGCCTAAATATTATGGAGACCTCTGTTTTCTTACTCTTTATCTCTATCGGTTATGTAAAGGGTGGGGAAGCTCCAATTGCACATGGTGTCCCGGTAGGGAGTCATTTCGTTAACCCTCTACCCCAAGCCTTAATTCTCACAGGGATTGTAGTAGCAGTTAGTACCACTGCTCTTGCCTTGACCTTGATGATAAAGATTTATCAGCATTGCGGTACCTTGAGCGCTGAGGAATTGAAAAGAATGGAGGATTGAGTATCAAATTATGAAGCATCTTCCAGTTCTTCTAGTGGCTGTACCGTTGGTAGGTTCAGCTCTCACGCCCATAATCGGGATCTGGAGAAAAAAGTTTTGCATGCCTTTTGTGGCTGCTGTTATTTTGGTTACTACTGTAATCTCCGGTATTCTTCTGAGACAACTGCTCATTCAAGGACACGCAATTCATTATTTCCTGGGAAGCTGGAAACCTCCGTTTGGCATTGAGATTAATTTTGATAGGCTGGCAACTTTTGTTTTTGCTATAGCATTTATGGAATTTCTAGTTGTCGTTTTTTCGAAGGAATACGTAAAGAAGGCCCTGGAAGACCAAAAGATAGTCTCCTACTACACCCTTTTTATTCTTAATTTTGCAGGAATGGTAGGATTTGTGATTACGGGAGATATCTTCAATTTATTTGTTTTTTTAGAGATTCTCTCCCTTAGTGCATATGCGTTGGTTGCTATTGGTGGAGAGAAGATTGCTGAAATGGCAAGTTTCAAGTACTTGCTGGTTGGTGCTATATCTTCTCTTTGTATATTGATGGCAATTGCTTTTCTCTATTCTATTACTGGAACCTTAAATATGCATGATATAGGAGTAAGACTGGCAGATATAAAGGAATTAAGAGTGGCGAGCACCGCCTTCGCTCTCTTTATGATTGGATTTAGCGTAAAGGCTGCGTTATTTCCTTTGCATATATGGCTTCCCGATGCTCATGCAATAGCTCCCTCACCTATAAGTGCAGTCCTCTCCGGCCTCATCGTGAAGAGTGGAATCTTTGGAATGATTAGGGTGCTTTCTATATATAGAATAGGCAGCGGGCCTCTAAAACTTGAATTTACCCTTAATATCCTCTCATGGCTGGCGGTAATCTCCATAGTTATGGGCGCCTTTTTCGCTATCTTTCAAGATGATATTAAGATGATGTTTGCTTATTCGACTATCTCTAATATAGGGTACATAGTTTTAGGTGTCAGTCTTATGACCTACTATGGTTTTGTAGGCGGAGCCGTCCACGTATTTAATCATGCATTAATTAAGGTGACCCTGTTCCTGTCTGGTGGAGCAGTCATTCATCAGTCAGGTTTGAGGCGGCTAACTGATCTTGCCGGTATCGGAAGAAGAATGCCATTTACTATGGCATCAATGGCTATTGCCGCCATCGCTATTGTTGGTATTCCGCCTACGAATGGTTTCATCTGTAAATGGTATATAGCACTGGGGGCAGTGGAAGCTGAAAAGCCCTTCTTTGCAGTCGCACTTCTGCTGGGTGCGCTACTTATCTTTGTTTACTATGTGCGGATTATCAATACTGCATTTTTTATGAAACCGACGGAAAAAGTGGCGGATGTACATGAGGCTCCGCTTTCAATGCTTATCCCAGTAGCCATTCTGGCAATTGCTTGTTTGGTTATGGGGATTTTTGCTACTGTCCCTTTAGTCTTTATCAGACCGGCTGCTCAAGAACTTTTTGGTTTATTCGTACCGGGGTAGATGACTGAAATGGAAACGGTTATTGTTCATGATGATATTCGACCTTTACTTGCACCTGCTATTTCATTAATCTGCGCTATACTGGTTTTTCTAACCGGTAAGCATGGATTTCAGAGACGCTTGTGGAGTATTTCTGCCAGCACACTCAAATTTGTTATTGTCATATCAATGCTTCCTGCATCACTTAAAGGGACTGTCTTTGTAACAGAGCTAATACGTTTCAGCCCAAAGATAACCCTAAACTTCCGGGTTGATGCTTTGGGTATGTTCTTCGGACTGCTATGTTCTGGTCTCTGGATTGCGACTACCATATATGCAATTGGATATATGAAACCCGAGCATGCCAAAGTAAGATTCTTTGGGTTTTTTGCCATATGTGTTTCTTCAACTGTGGGGATTGCTTTTGCAGGCAACCTGTTTACCCTCTTTATCTTCTATGAAATGCTTACCATTGCTACCTATCCTTTAGTCATTCACGAAGAGACACCTGAAGCAATGATGGCAGGAAGAAAGTATCTTGTGTACACGTTGACTGGAGGAGCAGCAATACTCTTAGCCATAGTTATAACCTTTTTTATTACTGACGGTAACATTTCCTTGGGAGAGAATGGAATTCTTTCACTCGAACAAGGCAAGAGTATTCTCTACATAATCTTTGTGCTATACGTTGCGGGTTTTGGGGTAAAAGCGGCAATTATGCCCCTTCACGGGTGGCTACCCAGTGCAATGGTAGCTCCCACACCAGTAACTGCATTGCTTCATGCGGTTGCAGTGGTTAAAGCAGGTGCCTTCGGAATTATTCGCGTTGTCTATAATGTCTTTGGAGCAGATCTTGTTTATAAGCTCGGGTTGGGGCCCTTACTTGCATACGTTGCGGCTATAACCATAATTGGAGGATCCATAATGGCTCTCCTTCAAGATAATCTTAAGAAGCGATTGGCCTATTCTACGGTAAGCCAGCTTTCATATATAGTTCTCGGGGCAGCACTTCTTAATGTATTTTCTATTACAGGTGGCATTGTCCACTTAGCCAATCAAGCTTTTATGAAGATAACCCTCTTTTTCTGCGCAGGAGCAATATTCCGGAGGACCGGGAAGGTAAACATAAGCCAGATGGAGGGTATTGGCTACCAAATGCCGGTCACAATGGCTGCCTTTACTATCGCAGCACTAGCTATGATAGGTGTTCCTCCACTGGCAGGTTTCATCACAAAATGGTACTTAATTTTGGGTTCTTTGCATGCACACGAAGTAATCTTTATTGTGGTTTTAGCTTTAAGTGGACTACTAAATGCAGCATACTGGCTTCCCATAATATACCAAGCATTTTTCTATAAGCCCAATGATTCTCCAGTCGTGAGAGAAGCCCATTGGACGCTTTTGGTCCCAATAGTTGCAACTGCTTTGGGTGTTGTTGCTTTGGGATTATTGAGCCGAATATACATACTCCCTTTATCACTTGCAACTGAGGCAGCAGAACGGTTTTTTGCTAGGTAAAGAGAGATATAGTTTATGGGAGCGTTGTAAGATATGGCTAAAGATGCTTCTTTTCTGCTTTCCATAGGTATTGTTATTCCGATAATATTCGCTATGCTTGTTTTCCTGCTAAACAAGAGTGGAAACAAAGTGAAAGGAGAGCTTGCTGTTTTTTCATCTGCCTTAAGTCTGGCTTTTCTTCTAGGTTTTGTTCCGCAAGCCCTCAAGGGTTCGTTTCAGGAATTGACTTTAATTAACATGCTTCCGGGAATCAGCTTACAGTTGCGCGCAGACCCCTTGGGGTTAGTCTTTTCAATTATAGCAGCGATGATGTGGACTCTCGCAGCGGCTTATTCCGTAGGTTATATGAAAGATGAACATGCGCAAACGCGGTATTATAGTTTTTTGTTGCTTTGTCTGGCCTGGACTATTGGTATCGGGTTATCCGCAAATCTTTTTACCTTCCTGGTGTTTTACGAGCTCTTCTCGCTTTTTACTTTCCCCCTTATTGTACATGAAGAGACACCCAAAGCTTTTGCGGCAGGCATTAAATATCTTATTTATATATTGTGCGGAGGAACTTTTGTGCTTTTTTCCATTATTTATACCTATTTTTTAGCAGGCACTATGGATTTGGGTTCGACTGGCATACTTCCCTATGAAAAGGGAGCGGAAGCGGCACTGACGGTTCTCTTTACAACCTACATTATAGGATTTGGAGTGAAGGCAGCAATTATGCCTCTTCATGGCTGGGTTCCTGATGCTCATCCTATTGCTCCTTCACCTTTCAGCGCTTTACTTTCGGGAATTATGGTTGCTGCCGGAACTTTCGGGATTGCCAGAGCTATCTATAATGTCTTTGGTGCTAGCCTTGTGCATGAGTTGGGCTTGGAAGTCGTCCTGGGTTACATTATTAGCTTTACTATTGTGGTTTCTTCGCTTTTAGCTATAAAGCAGGACGATCTCAAGAGAAGACTTGCCTATTCAACCATTGGGCAGATGGGGTATATAATTCTTGGACTTAGTTTGCTAACGAAGAGAGGCTTGATAGGGTCGCTAGTCCACGTTGTTAATCATGCGTTTATGAAGGGAACACTCTTCCTATGCGCAGGGATAATAATAAAGACCCTGGGAATCAGAAATGTCAGTGAAATGAGGGGCATCGGTAAAAGACTGCCTCTTACCATGGTAGCTTTTACAGTTGCTGCCTTGGGAATGATAGGAACACCTCCTTTGGCTGGTTTTATCAGCAAATTTTATCTCTGTCTGGGATGCCTTCAGGGTGCAAGCTTTCCGCCTCAAAGAATCGTATTTATCATTGTACTGCTACTAGGATCGCTGCTGGGAGCAATCTACCTGCTTCCCGTTGTGTATACTGCTTTTTTCAAAGAACCAGAAGCTAAAACCAAAGAGGGGATTGTCTCTCAGCACCAGGGAGCACAACAAGAAAGATTCGAGCCGTTATTAAAAGGGAAACCAGAGACCTCTCCATATATGTTATTTGCGGTTCTAATAGGAGCTTTTGGAGTGTTTATTTTAGGTTTACTTGCTGAAGTAAATTACTTTCCGATTCGTTTAATAAGGGTGGCAGCGGAGATGCTCGTAAAAAATTAAGGGTGAGAAGAAATGGAAGCCCATATAGTTGAAACTCACATATATTCTTCATATATACCTTTATGGATTACACTCCTTCCACTGGCCGGAGCAATTCTGGTATTGGTTGCTCATAATTACTACAAGGAGAAGATACGAGATCTATTTCTGGTGCTGTTTACCACTGTTACTATTCTTTTAACCATTTCTTTATATCCTCAAGTTATAACCTTGGGCAAACAGGTTGAAACGCCTCTTCCTTTTCTCCTGCAAGGCATTAAATTTTCAGTTGATGCCATGGGTCTACTTTTTGCCATATTTACTGCTCTTCTATGGTGGGTTGCTTCCCTCTATGCACTTGTATATATGAAACATGAGCACAAACGAACACGTTTCTATTTTTTCTGGCTGCTTACCTTATCGGCAAACCTGGGTGTTGTTTTGGCGGGAGACTTATTCAGTCTGTTTGTGTTTTTTGAGGCATTGGGGCTTCTGGCCTATCCGCTGGTGATTCACACCGAAAAAGAAGATGCACTAAAAGCTGGTCTCAAGTATCTCTGGATGACAATCTTTGGTGGTCTTAACCTACTTTTTGGCATTCTTTTACTCTATCGTTATACAGGTACTTTTGCGTTACTCCCGGCTCTGGAGGAGCTTCAAGAAGCAGGGTCGCTTAGGTACATAATTTCCGGATTAATGATTCTGGGGTTTGGGGTAAAGGCCGGTATGGTTCCAGTACACGTGTGGCTGCCTGACGCTCATCCAGCGGCACCGTCACCTGCAAGCGCGCTTCTTTCTGGGGTAATGATAAAAGCCGGAGCATATGGAATTATCCGAGTAGTAAGTAATATTTTCAGACCTCCTTTTGCAGGTGAACATGTAGGTGGGGGAGCAGAGAATCTTTGGAGAGTTACCTCTTCGCTGGGATATACGATTCTTTGGATTGGTATTGTAACAATGTTTTTAGGCGTTGTTATGGCTCTTTTACAGGAAAACTCCAAAAGGATGCTTGCTTATCATAGTATAAGTCAGATGGGGTATATCCTAATGGGTATCGGCTGTGCCGGCTACCTTGGTCACGAGGGAGCGTTAGGATTTGTCGGGGCTATATATCATGTAGCCAATCACGCGCTCTTTAAAGCGTGTCTCTTCTTGGGTGCGGGAGCGGTATTTTATAGAACTGCAGAATTGAATATGTATAAACTTGGCGGGTTGTGGAGAAGAATGCCCTTAACTGCTATTTTGACCTTAATAGCTGCTCTGGGGATAAGTGGAATCCCGCTTTTTAACGGATTTGTGAGTAAAACCATTCTCCATCATGCTATTTCTGAGTCGGTTCACTTTGGCGGGATACGGCTTAAAATTGCCGAGATAATTTTTATCATAACAGGAGGAGGTACACTAGCTTCCTTTATGAAGCTGACTATTTTTACTTTTCTTGGTAGAATGCCTGAGAAGTATAAGGCCGTAAAATCTGCACCTCCGCTTATGATTGTCTCTATGACTCTATTGGCATCGATTATTGTTTTGTTTGGTATTTTTCCTCATCTTCTAATCAATGGTTTTCTTATACCAGCCTTAAAGACCTGGGGTTTTTCAGAGGAGGCTCTTCACCATTTGTCTGAGTTGAGGATTATGACGGCAGAAAATTTGATGGGTCTTTTGCCTTCTATGGTCGCTGGTGTTCTCATTTTTTCAGTTGGAGTAAGATATGGCCTATTTCACGTACATTTTCCCAAATGGTTTGGAGTTGACTACTGGTATGTAAAACTTGCAGAGGGGCTTGTATCCGGAGTAATTTCGGTAGCTACGTTATCAAACAATACTTCACGTAGCTTATCAGGTTTGATGGCTCGTCTTTATGAAAAATACGCGTTAGGTTCGGCACATTGGATTAGACGATATAAGCAATTCACAACTGCGTTTTTCGTTGGTGCCTCACGGGCACGAGACCAAGAAATCAGAGACTTTATAGAGAGAAAATTGGAAGAAGAGCGAGCTATGATTGTTCGGGGTGCCATTAAAGAGGAAAGAGCAAGGTTGGCTCGCAGCTCACTTAGCGTGAGAGAAAAACAGAAAAGATATAATGTAGTGAGGAATGCGGCCTCCAAAGTGGCCAATGAACTTCGTAAATTGAGATGGAAAAATATAGAGGAAGTAATGTACAAGATTCCAGCTGAAATGATAACTGCTGCGTTTCCTGAGGAGCAAAAGGTTAATGAGGTAAAAGCTGATATAGTGAAAATTGCGATTGAGGTAGCGGAGGATGGCCAGGAAATTACTCCAATGGTGCTAAACCAGTTCTCTGCCAGGATAGCAGAGGCTTTATCGGCGGAGCGGTTTGATGCCATACTTTACGAAAGCCTTTTTATAGATAAGGTAAAGAAGACTGCGATTAAGTTAGAAAGATCGACAGTTGAAAGAATGGAAGAAGCCTACAGGCCCACTATCAATATTGTGGCAAAAGGATATACCTGGCTGGTAGCGATTATGCGTATTATAGCAGAGGTAATATCAGAAGAAAAAATACCCTGGAGGATAGAGACAAGATACAGTTATGAAGAGGTAGTGCGGACAAGGAATGCAATAAGAAGGTATACGCGAGATATGAGCATGAATGTTTTAATAATCGTGATTATGATCACAGCAATTATGGCATCGATTATCTATTCACAGTAGTTTCAAAGCATTGAGCATTAGCAAACAACCACTTTCGTTTCAAAGCCCATATAACCATATGGGCTTATTTTTATATATGTCTTAGAGATTCTGTCCAAAATGAGCTAGTAGCTATGAGGATTAAAAGAATTTTGTTTGGAAACGCGTATGTAAAGGGAAAAGTATTAATAATATTATACCGTGCTTTGTGGTGAAAATACATTTTGTATTAGGTATTTTAATGGTTTACAGCTTCAGAGCTTATCTGATTTATCTGTAAGATTATTTAGCAAAGGAGGTGAAAGATATGTTATCAAGACGAGAATTCCTGAAGCTTAGTCTAGCAGCAGGGGCAGGTGTTGTCTTACCGTGGCAGTTGACTATGCCTAACGCTCTAGCAAGTGTGCAAACACCGCAGGTTCCCCTGCCTGGAGGGGCGATCGCAAAATGGGTAAATCCAATGCCTCACTTTGCTGGACAAAGAGTCAATGGATCCAGCATCACGGTGGCGATGTCGGAGTTCCAGCAGAAGGTTCTTCCTGCGGCGTTTTATACTCCGCTCGATACTCCCTACAATGCAGGTACCTATGTCTGGGGTTATACTGTAGGTAGCAAGCCCCCAATGTATCCCGGCTTCACCGTCGAGGCTACGAAGGGAATACCGACCACTATGACCTACGTCAATAATCTACCTGTATCCGCGTCAAATGTTCAGAAATATATCATGTTCGATCAGAGTTTGCACTGGGCTAACCCGGACGGGGTTCCCATGATGGTGCCATTTAACCCACCACCTCCACACATGGTGGGGAACCCTCAAATTTATAACGGTTCGCCCCCCGCGGTGGTACATCTGCATGGCGCTGAGGTACTCTCCGATTACGACGGCGGCCCGGAGCAATGGTACACATCGGATGCGCGGAAGGGACCAGCATACCGGAGCGCTCCTGGTGCGCCTGGCAACGGCGCTGTCTATGTGTATCCCAATGGACAGGACGCAGCCACACTATGGTTTCATGATCATACGCTGGGAGTAACTCGCCTAAATGTGTATGCTGGACTAGCAGCCTTCTATTTGCTCAGAGATCCAGCTACCATGGACACCGGTGTTCCTGCACCAGGTGGACTCCCTGCCGAAGACTATGAGATCGAGATTGTTATACAGGACCGTATGTTTGATACCAACGGCCAGTGGTTCTTCCCTGATGCGCCGCCCCTCAACCCGGAACACCCTTATTGGATTCCGGAGTTCCTGGGTGATGCCACAGTGGTCAACGGCAAAACCTGGCCCTTCCTGGAGGTGGAGCCGCGGCGCTACCGCTTCCGCTTCCTGAATGGCTCTAACGCCCGCTTCTACAACATGTGGCTGGAGGACATGGTCGCGTCTAGACCAGGACCGCCTTTTTGGCAAATAGGAACCGATGGTGGACTACTCGATTTGCCGGTCAAGCTCGACCCAGCGGATAAACGCATACCGCTCTTCCTATTGATGGCTCCGGGCGAGCGCGCAGATGTCATCATTGACTTCTCCAACTTCGCGGGGAAGACGCTAACGTTGCGCAACAATGCACGGGCACCTTTCCCGAAGGGCACAACTGTCGATCCGGGGACGGTCGGCCAGATCATGCAGTTCCGGGTAGTGAAACCGCTGGTGGGCACGGATAACAGTTACAACCCTGACCCCGCAACTGGCGGCGGAGGCGCTTTGCGCACAGGTACTTATACCATCAAAAGGCTACCAGGCACTCCAGCCGGTCCAGTAATTAACCCGCCAGGAGGGCCAGTGAACGTCGATAAGTTCCGACAGCTGACCCTAAACGAGGTAATGGGAATGCCCACGACGCTTACTGGCAGCATAACTCCTGGAGTCACCACCGCCTATATTGGCGGCCCGATAGAAGTGCTGGTCAACAACACCAAGTGGACCGGTAAGCGGTGGGAGCTAGTCGGGGGTATACCCCAACTTGTACCGATTCCGGGTTTTGCAAACGATGGTCAGGGCAATTATTTCTCAGAGAATCCGCAGGTTGGCAAGACAGAGGTCTGGGAAATCATCAACCTAACCGCAGATGCCCATCCTATCCACTTGCACCTGGTACAGTTCCAGCTGGTCAACAGGCAGAAGTTCAATGTAAACAAATACACGGCGGCCTACAATGGGGCCTTCCCCGGCGGAGGCTACGACCACATGACCGAGCAGGCCTATCCCGCGGGTGTCTACATACCTGCCTTCGGTCCTCCATCGAACTATAACATCCCCAACGCCGACGGCGCTTTGGGCGGTAACCCAGCCATTGGGCCTTACCTGCAAGGCCTCAGAGGGCCGGCGCCAAACGAACTCGGCTGGAAAGATACGGTAATCATGTACCCAGGCGAGGTCACGCGTATAGTCGTGCGGTGGAAAAAGCAAGACGGCAATCCGTACGCATTCGATGCCACTAGCGGGCCCGGCTAT
>JABAOF010006126.1_pt5 | contig 70781 bp, 61 predicted proteins | sample 7062171 | NCBI WGS metagenome assembly JABAOF01 (sample SAMN14538628, study PRJNA623070) | marine sediment metagenome | biome: marine biome [ENVO:00000428]; feature: marine pelagic biome [ENVO:01000023]; material: deep marine sediment [ENVO:00002113] | place: India: Gulf of Khambhat ...
GGCTCGCTATCGGGAGGTCGCGATCCTATCTTGCGCGACATGGTCGAGTTCCGCCGCTCCACGAGGCTGGGTCACTCCCAGTAGCCCCATCAGGCTCGCTGCGCCCACATTCCTTCGATGGCATTGCTGAACTTCACCCGCCTGCAGAAGCAGCTCAGCCTGTTCGACGTCTACGTCATTAGCACGGGCGCGATGATCAGCTCGGGCTTCTTCCTTCTCCCGGGAATAGCGGTGACGCATGCCGGTCCCGGTGTGGTCCTGGCTTACCTGTTGTCGGGAGTGTTGATCCTACCGGCCATGCTGAGCCAGGCCGAACTGGCCACAGCCATGCCTCGGGCCGGTGGTGCCTACTACTTCCTGGACCGCACACTGGGGCCCCTCGTGGGCGCCATCGGCGGTGTGGGTACGTGGATCGCATTGGTGCTCAAGAGCGCCTTTGCCCTCATCGGTATGGGGGCCTACCTCGCACTCGTCGTGGATGTGCCGATCGTCCCCACCGCCGTGGCCTTCACCGTCGTCTTCGCCGCCTTGAACATCGCTGGGGCAAAGGAATCAAGTGGGCTGCTTCGCGTGCTGGTGGTCACGTTGTTGTCGATTCTCGCGTTCTTCATCATCCACGGTCTGACTGAGGTTGGCGCGGGAGCAGTGGATGTCCCGATTCGGCGTCGCTTCACTCCGCTTCTGCCTTACGGTATTGACGGCCTGCTGGGCACGGTGGGCCTCGTGTTCGTCTCCTACGTAGGTCTCACGCAGGTGGCGAGTCTCGCCGAGGAGGTGAAGAACCCGGATCGTAACATCCCGTTGGGGATGGGCCTGGCGCTTGCTACGGTGACGGCGGTGTATGTCCTCGGCGTCTATATAATGGTCGCGGTGCTGGGCACCGACACGCTGGGCGGGAGTCTCACACCGGTGGCCGACGCGGCAAACGCGTTCTGGAGCTGGTTGCCAAGGCGCGCGGGGGTGCTGCTCATCGTGGTAGCAGCCATTGTTGCCTTCGCGTCCATGTCTAACGCGGGGATTCTGGCTGCCTCCCGCTACCCGCTAGCCATGGCCCGGGATCGCCTGTTTCCCGACCGGCTCGCGACCACGGGTCGCTGGGGGACGCCGGTCGCGGCCATCGCCCTCACATGCACCCTGCTGGTGGTGTTTCTTGTGGTGTTGGACGTGGAGAGCGTGGCGAAGCTGGCGAGTAGTCTGCAACTGCTCCTGTTTGCCTTCATCAACGTGGCGGTCATCGTGATGCGGGAGAGTCGGATCGAGGCCTACGATCCCGGCTTCCGATCACCGCTGTATCCCTGGGTGCAGCTCGTCGGGTTGTTCGTTCCCATCGTGCTGGTGGCGGAGATGGGCTGGCTGCCCGTTCTCTTCACGGTCGGCATCACGGCGCTGTGCTTCGGGTGGTACACCTACTATGCCCAGCCACGGATTGCCCGGGACGGTGCGATCTACCACGTGTTTGAGCGGTTGGGCCGGCGGCGGTTCGCGGGACTCGATCGGGAGCTGCGCGACCTCATGAAGGAGAAGGGACTCCGGGCTGAAGATCCCTTCGACGAGGTGGTGGCCCGCGCCTCAGTGATCGACATTGCTGAGTCCGCAAGCCTGGAGACGATCATCGGTGACGCCTCGGCGCTGCTGCACCGGCGCCTGCCGGTCACCACCCAGGAGCTGTTCGATCGCTTTGGCCGTGGAGTAGGGATGGGTGGCACCCCCGTGGCATTCGGCGCAGCACTCATCCACACACGGCTTCCGGAGATCGAGATCTCGGAATTGGTGCTGGTGCGCTGTCGGGGCGGGGTGCGCATCGATGTGGACGACGAGGACCTGGTCCGACAGGCGGCCGACGTCCCGATCCGGGCTGTCTTCTGCCTCGTGAGCGGCGAGAGCGATCCGGGACGCCACCTCCGGATTCTGGCGCAACTCGCGGGCCGCGTCGAAGATGAGGACTTCATGTCGGAGTGGCTGAGGAGCCGCGACGAACAGGAGCTGAAGGAGACGCTGCTGCGGGACGACCGATTCCTGTCCCTCAAGCTCAAGTCGGGTACCAAGGCCGAAGCGCTGATCGGCCACTCGCTCAATGAACTCAACCTTCCACCCGGAAGCCTCGTCGCCCTGATCCGCCGCTACGGCGAGACGATCGTGCCGCGGGGCCGCACGGTGCTGCGCGAGGGTGATCGGCTGACGGTCATCGGCGAACCTGAGGGTCTCCGGAAGCTGGCCGAGCAGTACGGGCGCTAGGGTCGCGAACATCATGCGGCCCGGAGCCGCCCCCCACGGCGTCGCGTGTCAGTGAGCGGTGCTGGGTGCTGGGGACTCGGATCCCGACCTCGTGCGTCCCCCAGAACCAAGCACCCAGGACCTGACACCGGCAGTGNNCTACACGTGTGACTCTTGCCCGTGCCAGGTGCTGAAGGCACCTTAGCACAAGAGGTGGACTCCAGTTTACGGGACTGAGCTTGCGGAGGAGACGTGAGGGCGCACTCGATTCGCTTGTCTCGCAGCGCGACGGCGGTCGTGGTCCTGGCAACGTGCGTCTGGACCTCCCTCGGGGGACAGGAGACGCCGAAGCCCGGACAGGTAGGCGACCTCGCGACGTTGCCCCTCCAGGGTCGTCTGTTGACCCTGGGCATGGAGTGGCGCGGGTCGCTCACGACGTCGGACGTTCGATGGGTGGATGGGTCCTTCGTCCAGGCGTGGGGACTCGAGCTCAGCCGAGGGGCGACGGTCACCGTAGACCTGCTGTCCGACGAGTTCGATGCCTATCTCCTAATTGTTGGACCGGGACTTGAGGGGGCGCTCTCCGACGACGATGGGGCGGGGGCATGCGACGCCCGTCTAACGTTGAGCGCGCCGGAGGATGGAACGTTTCGGGTCGTGGCCAACTCGCTGACGGCTGGCGCGACTGGCCGGTTCAGGCTGCGGGTATCCGAGCAGCCGGGCCCCAGGACGGCGGGAGAGTGCGAGGGCTTCGCCGTGGAGCCTGATGTGGATTTGGTGGCGTGGTTGAATGCTCTGCCAATCGAGGGGCGGGTCATACGGGTCGGCCAGGAGGCTCCGGGTGAGCTGACCACCGCCGACTCCATGGGTTGGGATGACACGTACCACCAGGCATGGGGCCTGGACCTGCATCGGGGGGAGACGGCAACGCTGGATCTGCTGTCTGACGAGTTCGATGCTTACCTGATGGTTGTGGGGCCCGGGCTGGAGGAACCCTTGATGGACGACGATGGAGCTGGCGGCTGTGATGCCAGGATCACGTTCGCCGCCCCCGAGGACGGGACGTATCGGGCGGTCGTCAATACCCTGGTAGGAGCCACCGGCAGGTTCCGCCTGCGAGTGACGGATGAACCGGGGCCGATCACCGGAGGGGAGTGTGAGGGGTTCGGGGGGGAGGATGTGGAGAGTGTGCTAGGTGTCTGGCTCGCCGGTCTGCCGACAGACGAACGCGTATTGGCGATGGGCATGGTGATGAGCGGGAAGCTGACGCCTGCGGACAGTGTCAGTTGGGACGGAACCCATGTGCAGGTATGGGTGCTGGAGCTGGAGGCCGGGCAGGAAGCCACTGTGGATCTGCTTTCGGCGGATTTCGATTCCTACCTCATGATTGTTGGGCCGGGGCTGGAACAGGTGCTGACCGATGACGACGGGGCAGGGGCATGCGATGCCCGCCTCACGTTTGCAGCGTCGGAGGCCGGGCTCTACCGGGTGGCGGTCAACACCATCAGCGCTGGGGCGACCGGTGAGTTCCAGTTGCGTGTCACCGAGAAGCCCGGGCCGGTGACGCCGGGGACGTGTGGTGAACCGACGGATTGGAGCAGCTAGCAACTAGCGGTTGGCAAACAGCAGTTTGCGGTTTGAAGTTCAGCGGCTGAATCACCAATTGCGAATTGCAAACTGCTAGTCGCTAATTGCCGGGCTGTTGATCCGCTACCACGTACGAAGATCGTCGTGATGTATATGCAAGGGGGACGCCATGACGGTGAGCAGACTCAGAGACTTCCTCGACGAGAACAACGTCCGATACGTCACCATCAGCCACTCGCCCGCGTACACGTCGCAGAAGACGGCCGCGTCTGCACATGTTCCGGGAAAGGAGCTAGCCAAGACGGTGATGGTGAAGGTTGACGGAAGCATGGCGATGGCCGTGCTCCCGGGTCCTCTCCAAGTGGACTTCAGCAGGTTGAAGAAAGGTGTGGGGGCCAAGAAGGTGGTGTTGGCGACCGAGGACGAGTTCCGGGACAAGTTTCCTGAGTGCGAGGTCGGGGCGATGCCTCCGTTCGGTAACCTTTACGACATGCCGGTCTATGTGTCGGAGGAGCTGGCGCAGGACGAGGAGATCGCATTCAACGCCGGCTCACACACGGAACTGATCAAGATGGCATACGAGGATTTCGAGCGACTGGTCAAGCCAAAGTTGCTGCAATTCGCTGTCGCCAGTGGTCCGTAGGCGGCATTGCTCAGCCGTTGGTGATCGGCTTCCTCTTGCGTGTGTAGATGATCCTGAACTGGAGCAACGCCGGTAGCTGACACCCCTCGCAATCCTCGGCGAGCTGATCTGGAGACACGGGGTCGGCGCAGACTTCGTACCCCAGCTGCGCGTACAGCTCCATTGCTTCCCTGACCCGGTGAGCGTCGGCGAGGAAGCGGCGCTCCCAGCCTGCCGCAAGCCGCGCGGGATCGGCGCGGAGTTGAGCTTCTGAGAACGCCCGTCGGGCCTCCTCCCCCACCAGGAGGCTTAGCGGATCCACAGTTTCCCGCTCGTCACGCTTGGTGGAGTCGTCGCTGCCGCCTTCGCCGGTCATGGGCTTCTCGCGGGAGCCTGGGATCCGCCGGCACGGTCTTGGCTCAGCTTCTGCAAGCGGCGATGCCCGAGGATGGCGGCGCCCAGGGCGGAGATGAACTGCACCAAGTCGCCGTCTGGCACGTTCACTTCGGCGCCCAGCTGTTCTCGCACCACTTGGACCATCGTCTCAAACCGGAGGATGCCGCCGATCAGGGTGAACTCGGGCTCCATCCGTACGCGCTTCATCAACTGTACCGAGCGACCGACCAGTGACACGATGGCCCCGTGCATGATGTCGGCGGGGGCGACTCCCTGAGAAAGGTGATTGATCACTTCGGATTCGGCGAACACGGCGCACACGCCAGAGATTGGAATGGGCTCCTTGGAGGTCGCCACGAGCGGGCCGATCTCTTTGGTCGTATAGCCCATGTAGCGCGCCGTCTTCTCCAAGAATGCACCGGTGCCTGCCGCACACTTGTCATTGAGCCGGAAGGACTTGACCTTCGCCCCGTCGCCTAGCCGGCTCGCCTTCATCGTCTGCCCTCCCACATCCAGGATCGTCCGGGTGTTGGGGAAGAGGAACGTGGCGCCACGTGCCGCAGCGGTCAGGTCGGTCACTTGCACATCGGAGATCTGCGCCTGATGGCGACCGAAACCGGTAGCCACGACGTACGAGATGTCGCTGGCTGATACCTGAGCCTCGGCCAGCGCCCGCCGGTGGGCCCGCTCCGCCACTTCGGCCAGCTTGAAACCGGTCGGCTCCATGGCCCGCCCGACGATCTCGTGCTCGGCGCTCAAGACGATAGCCTTGGTGTACGTAGAGCCGATGTCGATCCCGGCGGTGTAGGTCATGACGCTTCCCCGGTGGCCTTGGCAGGTGCTCGACTGGCCAAGATGTGGTCCAGCGCAAACAGGGCAGCACCAAGTGCACCCATGAAGTGCGACTCCTCGCTCACGTTGACCTCGAGTCCGAGCCGTTCGTTGAGCGAACCGATCATGGCGACGTTGCGTGCTACCCCGCCGGTGAAGGTGATTTCCTCTTCGATGCCCACGCGCCGTAACAGGCCAGCGGAGCGAGCCGCGATCGACTGGTGCACACCCAACAGGATGTCTTCGATCTTCTTGCCCTTGCCCAACCACGAGAGCACCTCGGATTCGGCGAACACGGTGCAGGTGGTGCTGATCTTCACCGCTCGTTCGCCCTTGAGGGCGGTTGGCCCGAGCTCATCGAGAGGGATGTCCAGGGCGCTCGAGGCGGCTCCCAGGAAGCGCCCGGTGCCGGCGGCACATTTGTCGTTCATGCAGAAATCCAGAATCTCGCCCGTCGGGGAAACTCGAATGGCCTTGGTGTCTTGCCCGCCCATGTCCACGACCGTGCGGGTGCTGGGGAACATGTGCACCGCTCCACGCCCGTGGCAGCTGATCTCGGTGACCTGGGTATTCCCGAACGTGACCTTGTACCGGCCGTAGCCCGTGCCAACGATGTATTCCACCTCCTCCTCGCGTAGATCCCCGGCGCGAAGGGCTTCCGCGAAGGCGTGCTCCGCCGCCAGCATGACGTTGGCCCCCGTCTCGGTCAGTGCTCGGCAGGCAATCTGCTTCGCCTCGTCAACGACCACTGCTTTGGTCTGGGTGGAACCGACGTCCACCCCTGCTGCGTAGGCCATGAGCGTCCTTTCCGTGGTGAGCTACGATGCTCCGGCTCAATCGCCCCTGTGTCACCTGCCAATGGCGGCCTGGTGCCTGCGTGCTGCGAGCCCTTCAAAGAACGCGTCGATACGGTTCTTGAGTTGCGCCTCGGACACCACCCGCCGGTCCATCATGTCAGACTCGAGGAAGAGACTAGGGACGTCACGCGCCTCCATCAGCGCGCGTCGATTGTCGGCCAAGCCAGTCGAGACGGTCCGACAACTCTTGATCGGGTGATACACGACGCCGTCGGCACCGTGCGTCTCGATCATGTCGACCAGTACCTGTGTCTGGAAGAACATGCTGTCCATCGCGTCGCGGACGCTGATCAAGACGCCCTCGGCGAGGCTGGCAAGTGGATCCTCCAGATCGTATTGGAAGCCGACATTCGAGCCGCCGGAGGCAAACCAGAGGTATGTGGAGTTGACAAAAGTGCCGCCGAGTTCGGTGAATAGCTCGTTGAAGCGGCGGAAGATGGGATAGCAGGGCACGCCTACGAAGATCAGGCGGTACCGCTCGTCGGTGAGCGTTCCGATGCCCCGGGCGCTCTTGTACTCCATCTCTTCCACCAGTTCGGAGAAGTATTTCGCACCTGCCTCCGAGCCGCGGAAGCCGTTGGACACGCCGAGGTAGATCGTGCCGTCAGTAAGCGCGTTGAAGAGGGAGGGACGACTCCGGTTGAGTTCCAGCACTCGCTTCCAGCCGGCGTTCATGACGTTGGCATGTTTCATGGCTTCCCGGAGCCGGTCGACATCGAACTTGATCCCGGTTGCCTCCTCCAGGACGGGGATCAGCTCCCGGATCTGGGCGGCGACGTACCTCCTGTCGTTCTCGAAGTCGGGGTCACCGGGCCACGTCTGTGCGCCTGCTGCGCGGGTGCCCGGCACGTCGAGTACGAACGTGGGACAGCCGTGCATGCGCTCCCAGATCTCCGCCCACTTGATGTACGTGTTGCACGCATTGGTGTACACGGCGACCGCGGGCTTGGGGATCCGTCCCATGGGAAGGGAGCCGGCGCGGAGCTGCGTGGCGACGTCGGCCTTTACGTAGCCGCAGATGTCCGGTGAATAGCCGTAGTCCTCCGCTTCATTCAGGTATTCGTGGGCGACGCGTCGGACGGCGGTCTGGAGCGAGTTGATCTCGGGGAAGACGAGGGGAAGGTCAAACACCCTGAGGAGCTCGCACATGCTTCCCATGACGAATACGTATGCCCCTTGTCGGCCTTCCTCCGCTGCCCGGGTCAACCCCTCGAACCACAGGCGGAAGAGGTTGGCGCCGTCCTTGTTGCCGCGCCCGACGATGCCGTCGTCGAGTGTCACGTCTGCCATCGGATCCCCTCTTTCACGCAAAGAGCAAGTTCTCCACGAAGGTCTCCAGCTGGATCTCGAGATGATCGAAGCTGGTCATGTTCTCTTCGAACTCGCTCACGAAGTAGGGAATGTTCTCTTTATCCAAGGTGCGGGTGTAGGCGACCTGCTCCTCGAGTCCCGGCTCGCACATCTTCGCCGCCGTGACGATCGCCGCCTCCGCGTCGGACTCGCGGATGCGCCTCAGGAGCATGTGTTCCTTCGGCTTCCGCAAGTCGTGTTGCACAGGGCTGTATGACGATCGCTCGAGGTACGCTTCCGCGAGGTTGTGGAGCGGATCGCCTCCGAGTGGCACATCCTCGACAATCCAACGCAGGCCGATGAGGAGATCGTCATCCACCACGTAACAGGAGCGGCCGATGGCACGTATGAGGTCCAGGGGTGGCTGCTCACAGAAACCTCCTTCGAACACCACGCGAATCCTGTCCTGGCGCTTTGCGGGCCGTCCCCGGATGAGCGGCAGCACCGACCGGAGCAGGGCGTTGTGCTCTTCCCGAGGGATCAGTCCGCCGACTACGACGAGCACGTACGCCTCCTCTGCCGACACCAGCCAGGGCGTCTCCCGCTTGATGCTGTACAGCTCTCTCAGAAGTGCCCGGTTTTCGTTGAACACGGTCAGCGAGTGCCGCAGATCGTCGTCCGTGATCGTGCGACCCGCTACAGCCTCGATGCTGCGCTTGAGCCGGTCGTACTCGCCCCGGAGATACCCGACCGCATGAGCAGAGTTGGCGTTCTGCGGCAAGTAGAGAATCTGGCAGGGATACTGGAAGTTGCGTCCCCACACCGCCGCCAGGTTGCGGGCAGCGTCACAGATGGGATGCGTAACGAACATGTCCAGCTCGACACGGCGGCTGAGCGCGAGTTCCAGCGACGTCTTGATGATAGAGCACAGGTAAGACCCAAAGCGGGAATCCGCCTGCATCGGCTCCACCGACGCCCCGCGGACTTTGAAGGGAAGCATGCCGGCCGCGTGGGCGATCTCCTCGGGGAAGTAGACTTGGAAATGCCCGATGACCTTGCCGCCGGCCTCACGCCAGCGACGCACGGTGGGGAAATCGGTGTCTTCCACCAGCTCCCGGCTGTGATACAGGATCTCGTCCAGAGGCTGGTTCTGCCACTCGGGGAACAGCTGCACGGTCAACTTGCGCTCCTTTACTCCTCAGTCGGCCGCGGATTGACTGACAGGCGTTCGCGGATTGGTCTCGGTGAAACAGTCACGTCCCTCGTCAACAGACCGGTCCGCGTTCAGAGAATCATCCGCGGCCGTGAAAGCGCCACGAGGGACGCACGGTGCGTGTGGTATGCAACGGACTTCCGACTCGGAACCCTAGAACAGGTCATCCAGATCATCTTCGGCTTCACCGGGCGGCATACAGCCGTGCTGCTGCAAATACTGCTGAAGCAGCTCGCTCTCCCGCTTTGAGTACATCGGGTCCTCGTCAAATTGGAAGAACTTCGCCCTGGTGGAGGTGGTGGCGATTTCCGTCAAGGCCCTCCGGAGATCGGCCACACCCTTGATTGCATACACCTCCCTGTTCTCGTCGAGCAGCTGGTACACTCCTTCCGATTCCGGCACTTCAGCGAGTGTCTCCGCGGTGAGTTCCAGCCAGAGCTGGCTCGGAGTGGGAGCTGGGTGAAGCAACAACCTGAGGTCGCAACCCAGACAGCGGCCGGCCTCCCGTACGGCGTCAGTTGGAGCGTACCCCCGCTCCACGGGGGAAAACCCCTGGACTGCCTCGTCGGGTGAGGAGCGGGGCACAGGGACGCGCGGGAGCTCGGAGAAACGGTCGACACGCCCCAGCTCACTCTCAGCGTCGGTCTCCTCCATCCAGCGGAAGTGGATGTTACCATCGCCGCCAAGCCAGCGGTCAATCGCCGAGGCAGCCCGGCGTCCGTGTCCGATGGCTTCCACCACGGATGACGGACCCGACACGATCTCCCCCCCGGCGTAAACGCCGGCCAGCGAGGTCGCCATCGAATCCATGTCCACTCTTAGGTAGCCGCCACGGGTGTGGGTGATGCCCTCTATGCTGGCGAGATGCTCCACGGCCGGTTCCTGGCCTATGGCGACCAACACGCGGTCGGCTTCCTGCGAGACACCGCTGCTCTCGTCGAATTCGGGGGCGAACTTGCCGGTATGGTCGAACACGGCCGTGCACTTGCGGAACTCGACCTGTTCAACCTTGTCCGCACCCACGATGCGCGACGGCCCCCAGCCGGGATGCAGCACGACCCCCTCATGCTCGGCCTGCGCGACCTCCGACCTGTACGCCGGCATCTCCGGCCGCTCTTCGAGACAGAAGAGATGAACTTCCTCGGGTCCCAGGCGCAGTGCCGTCCGGGCGACGTCGATCGCCACATTGCCTCCACCGATTACAACGATCTTATCGCCGCCAAAGGTTGCATCGTCCGTGCGCCCGGTCGCCGCAATCCGCTTCAGCAGGCCCAGACCGCTCTCGACGCCCGGAAGGTCGGCACCCTCGCAGTGGAGCCGTTTGCCACCTCGGGCACCGATGGCAATGAAGACCGCGTCGTGGCCTTCCCGGACCTCTGCGAAACTGATGTCTCTGCCGACGTCTACTCCCATCCGGCAGTGGATGCCGAGTCCGATGATGTCCTCTATGTCTGCCTCGAGGGCCCGGGACGAAAGCCGGTACCGCGGAATGCCGTCACGTAACCATCCGCCGGGAGACGGCTGCGAATCGAACAGCGAGATCTCGTGTCCCTTGAGCTTGAGGAACCAGCCCGCTGTGAGTCCTGCAGGTCCGGCACCGATGATGGCGACCTTCTTGCCGGTGGGCGAAGCAGGCGTGAGGCGCGACTTCCAGATTGCCTGGCCCGCGTGGTCTGCCGCGGCGCGCTTGAGCGCGCAAATGGCAATGGGTTCCGACAGGGTGCCCCGCAGACACTGTTCCTCGCAGGGATGGAAGCAGACCTGCCCCAGGACCCGGGGGAATGGGGCCGCTTCCCGGATGACGGCGTCGGCACGGGCGAACTCGCCTCGTCGTATCTCCCGGAGATAGCGGGGCACGTCCATCCCTGCCGGGCAGGCGGCCACGCACCGGGTGACACGCTCCCCGTCCAGCCGAGGGTCCTCGAACTTCAGCCTGAGGGCTCCGGTGGGACACACTTCCACACAACTGAGGCAGAACCGACATCCGGAATCTGCGAGGGTGGGTGCTCTCGTACCCACCACAGGTTCTCCATCGTCACTCAGCACGAATCCCAGCGCATCGACCTTCCTCACGTCGCGGCACATCCGCACACAGCGGAGACACCCGATGCACAGATTCGTGTCCCACAGGAGAAGCGGCTGATCCTCGATGATCGGGAGATTGGCGGGGCGATAGCGCGGGGTGTCGTCGGGGATTCCGATGTGCTCCGCCACCTTCCTCAGTTCGCAGTGATGGAAGATGGGGCAGCAACGCTCCTCTCTTGCCACGTTGGTCGAGCAGGGCTCGAGGGCGCAGCCGACTCGCTGCGCGCACTGGACACACGCGTGGGGGTGGCTTGCCAAGAGCTTCTTGAGCTGCGACCGGCGCCGAGACGCAATCTCGGCGCTCGCGGTCGCCACCTGCATGCCGTCGGCTACCCGGGTAGTGCACGCCCGGACCGGGGCGCTCCGACCGCTGATCGTCACCAGGCACAGCAGGCAGCCCTCGTAGCCACCGCTATGCCGGGGCACATCGGTGAGAGCCGTGCTGCCGCGATGATGCCTGGAGACCGATCCCTGGAATATCTCCTCCCACGGATCGAGCTCCCGTGGGTCTACCGGCGGGAGATCCGGGTGGGAGCAGAGGCGCGGGATATAGACATCGGCGGCGTCGGCTGCCTCGAGAATGGTGGCGCCCTCAGGGGATCGAATCTCGACTTCGTCTATGGTGAATTCGATCATTGCAGGTTGGTCCGCAGTGGCAAACAGGCTCCCGGCAGGTTCGCGTGTGGAACGGCTGAGACGTTAGAGGGCGTCGCCTGTGCCACTCACCATGAGTGGGAAATGGCGCCGGATGCGCACGCCACGACGCATGGAAGGGGTGGGCGGTCGCGGTCGGGCTTGCACGGAGCGCACGAGTACTTGACCTTCTTGCGGTGTTCCTCAACCACGGCTGCGACCTCGTCGTCGTAGTCGTCCGTGACGATCTCTAGGACCCCTTCGGGACAGGCCGGTACACATCCTCGGTCATCACAGTGCACACATTGGTCCGTATCGATGATGATGAAGAAATCACCGGCCCCGTCCTTGTATCCATAGTGTGCCTTCAACCGCGCTCTCCGTCAGTTTGCGTTCAGCTTCTTCTTGAGCAGGCTCTGGGCGAACAGGGCACCACCTAGGCCCCCGGCAATCTGGGTGTCTAACCTGGCAGGAAGGGCCTGCACACCGATCTCGCCCTCTAGGCGCCTCACGACACCGCTGTTCTTTGCGATCCCACCCGTAATGGCGAACTCCCTCTCGATGCCCACCTGCTCCAGCAGCGTTACCACCCGGTGCGCCATGGCGGAGCAGTAGGCAGCCAGGACCTTGCTCTTGGGCCAACCCTCGCGCAGCAAAGCCGTAGCCTCCGATTTGGCGAAGACCACGCAGGTGCAGGAGACCGGAGGCGGCTCCTCATCGACCTGAAATGAGAGTTCGCCGACATCTTCGATGGGGAGCGCCAGCAGATCGGCGAAGACTTCCATGCCGCGTCCGGTGCCGGCGGCGCACTTGTCGTTCATGACGAAGGCGCTGACCTTTCCCCGTTCGTCGCAGCGTATGACCTTGCAGTCCTGTCCGCCCATGTCGAGGACGGTCCTCACGCTCGGCCCGTACATGTAGTTCGCCCCGCGAGCGTGGCACGCTATCTCCGTGATGGCCTTGTTGGAGAACGGCACGTTGACGCGGCCGTAGCCGGTGCCCACCACGAACCCGATGTCGTTCAGCGACAGGCCTGTCTCCTCCAGGGCCCAGTCCATGGCCTTCTGGGCGCTCTCCGGGCTGTCTGAGCCCGTGCGCATGTTGGAGAAGGCGTAGAGCTCACCGTCCACGACGATCACGGCCTGGGAGGAGACCGATCCGACATCGACACCGGCGGTGATCAGTTCGCCCTCACGCCAATCCTTCTCCTTGTCGTGCCACCGGTATTCCTTCCAGCGCCAGTATTCACTCATTCTTTCCATCCTCGGCTGCGGTCAGTGCAGCTCCGTAGGCTCCGATGTACTCCGGGTCATCCGGCACGATGACATTGCACTCCAGAGCCTTCTGTAGAGAGTCGACGAAGCCGGTGTTCCGAGCCACGCCGCCGATGAGCACGACGTCGGGCTCGAAGCCCACCTTCCGTGCCAGGGACACGATACGGCTCGCGATGGCGTCATGAACGGCCCTGGCAATGTCTTCCTTGGCGGTCTTGGCGTGCAGCAGCGAGACGACCTCCGACTCGGCGAACACGGCGCACTGAGCGTTCATCGGTATCGCGTTCGTGGAGTTGAGGGACATTGGGCCCAGCGCCTCGATGTCCACCTCCAGGGCGCGGCTCATGGCCTCGGTAAACGCGCCCGCGCCGGCCGCACATTTCTCGTTGAGGGCGAAATCCAGCACCTTGCCTGCCTCGTTGCACCGAATGGCCCGTCCTTCCTCGGCACCCACATCGATGACCGTTCGCGCGGTGGGGCAGAGGGTGATCGCTGCTTTCGCATCGCAGCCAACCTCGGAGATGTCCGCCTCTGCGTACGGGGCATGGTGCCGACCGGCACCGGTGGCGACGACGCGTCCCACCTCATCCTTGCCGACGTCGGCTTCGGCCAGCGCCTCGGTGAATGCCCGCTCGGCGGCCTCCCGGCTCTCGAACCCTGCCACGGTCATGGCCTTGCCCACGATGTCGCCGTCCCGCAGGACGACGACCTTGATGGTCTTGGCCCCCATGTCGATTCCAACAGTGATCATGAGCAACTCCCGGCGTGATCCACCGATTGAGCCGGACCACCGCCTGCTCAGCTCTTACTGAGTCCCAAGGTCTCCATGAAGGTGTCGATGCGCGCTTTGGTTCTTGCCATGTCGAACTCGCGCTCATCACCCATGTTTCCCTCGAAGGTCATCACCGGGAACCCGGCTTCGAGCAAACCCAGTCGATTCTCGGCGATTCCGACGCTCAGCCCCTCACAGCCCCGATTGTAGTGGAGCAGGATGCCATCCAGCGACCACTCCTTGGCGATGCGCACCATCATGTCTGTCTTGAGGTGCGGCGAGTAGAAGTGCTGCCATTCGGGTTTGTGGAGATTCCATTCAGCGAGGACGCGGAGGGCGTGGTCGCGGTCCTTGATCTCGATGCCTTGCTCCAGTGGGGTGGTGCGCGGACCCCAACTTCCATCGGGCTTGTCCTCCCACATGCCGATCAGCCCGAAGGTATAGAGGGAGCCCACCGAGACGGCTCCGAACTGCTCGAGGTAGCGGAACAGGCTCAGAAAGCCCCACGGGGGCTGGGTGTCGGACATGAGCCGGCACCGCTCATTGGGTATGGCGGCGATCTGGTTCTCCACCCGCTCCTTCACCTCGTCGCGCAACTCTTCGTAGAAGTCGGCTACGATCTTGCTGTGCTTCATCAAGGTGCCGAGGACGTAGAGTGAATACATCGTCTTCTCTTCCAGCGGCGCCGGAATTGCCTTGTTGAGGGAGCAGACCTGGGCCCAGAGCGACGTCGACCGGCATTCGGTGTGCACTGCTTCGATCAACTTGTCGTCGTCGTAGGTGCGCCCGGTGACCCGCTCCAGCCACTCGATGCCGTCGTGCATCTGGCCGACCAAGTATTCCAACTTGTTGTCGTTGATCTCTGCGGCAGGTCCAACTGCCACGTCGATGCAGTAGTGGGGGATGCCCGGCTCGAGGTCGCATACCACCTGGTACCACTTGGCGTGGCTGCAGCAGATGTGATCCTGCCAGATGAAGTCCGGCTTGGGGAACGGCCCACCCCAGAGGTACTCGTTGAGGATGATCGACCCCCAGTAGTTGCGCATGTAGGAACAGAGATCCCGCGCATAGCCGGACCGCTCGCTCGCCTCCAGGCACCGCAGGGAGAACTCCCGGTTGGCGGCAACGGACGCAGCATAGGGCTCGCTGGTGATGCTGTAGACGTCGTCGCCGAGGCCGCATGGAATGGCGCCGAACGTCCACGCGCCGCCCGCCCACCTGAGCCCACCCTTCTCGTGAGCCCTGGCGTAGTCCAGGTAGTACTGCTTGCGTATTTCCTTCGCCTTGTTCCAGCAGTCCAGCGGCTTGGTCTCGTAGGTCTGCTTGGTTGCCATGCTCCGTCCCCCGCTACTCGAAGAGGTCTTCCTCGCCGAGCATCTCGAGGAAGGCCTCAACCCTCACCTTGAACTGTCCGACTGGCACGGTGACGTCGAACTCGAGGAACAGCGTCTTGATGCCGTTCTCCTCGAGAGCCTTGCGTATGGCAGGTGTGTCGAGCTCATGCGGGTCGCAGAACTTCTGTTGCATCACGACGGCCCCTGCGACGTTCCACTCCTTGGCAAGCTCGATGATGTGCGGGATTCGCCTGCGCTCCACCCAGTCTTTCGTGGGGCACGGGATGCGATCGATGTAGCGTGCCGCGATGGCTTCTAGGCGGTCGTCCCGCAGTTGCACCTCGTTCCAGAAGTAGCGCGTCCCGGTGCAGTGCTCATCCACCACGAACGTCGCGCCGCACGATTCCACCATCCTGATGAACTCGGTGTCGTCGTCCTCACTGCCGATTATCATGAGGCGAACACCGGTATCCCTCCCGGCGTCCCGCTGGGAGAGTTCCCCGAGGATCTTCCTGAGTTCCTGATTGTGTTCGGCCTTGTCGGTCATCTGGCACGAGATGACCATCTCCATCGCCTCGTCACCCGTGAGGGGCGGGTTGTCGTTCTTGCGCAGATCGTAGACTGCGTGCATGAGGCGGCGGTTTTCGTTGTAGATCTCAATGGCCTCGTCGAGGTCGTCGTCAGTGATGGCCTTGCCAGTCCACTCTTCCACCGCCTTCTTGAATTCGACTAACTCTCCGGTCAGGTAGGGCAGCGCTCGTGGACTCTGAACGTGGTGCGGCATGCAGAGGTAGTAGCTGAATTCTGCGGGTCTGTGCTTCTGCCACGACGTGAACGCTTGGCGGATGTGGAGGCAGGACTGGGCGATCATGATCCCATCGAGGTAGTCATATCGCCCCTTGAGGCCCTGAGCGAGGCAGTCACGGCAGAAGGGACAGAACATGCCGAAGATGTGGGGTTCGGTGACGTCCTGTGGCTCGTGACTGCCAAGAATCCGCACCGGCAACACCCCCGCCGCGTGGAGTATCTCCTCGGGGACATAGGTGCAGAAGTACCCCAGCACTTTGCCGCCGGTACGTTCCTTCCAGCTCTTGGCGTACTCGTGCCGGTTCTTCTCCCAGTCCCGTAGCTTGTTGAAAAGCCCGGCTTCTCCCTGCGAGGCGGGAGGACTCGCGAGGTCGGGCTGTGTCATCGGTGGCTCCACGAAGACTGACGTTTTTCCAGGAATGCCTTCAGGCCTTCCACGGCGTCGCGCGTCTGCATCAACTCGTCCACGTACACTTTCCCCGCCTGCTTGAGAGCCTCGGATCGCCGAGCTCCGATACCGGCCCTAAGCGCGCGCTTGGCTAGACGCAACGCCGCGGCGCTGTGTCGGGCGATGCGTCGGGCGAGCTCCAGCGCCTGCTCCTCCACCTGGTCGTCCGGCACGACCCGCGCTACCAGGCCAGCCTCATGGGCTTGTTGCGCGCTCATGGGATCGCCCGTGAACACGATCTCCGCTGCTCGACTCGGCGTGCACAGGTCCGGTAACAAGGCGCACGCCACAGGGGGGAACACGCCGAGTATGATCTCCGGCTGCCCGAAGCTGGCGCCCTCCCCGGCCACGATCAGATCTACCGCCTGTGCCAGCTCGAAGCCGCCGCCCAGACAGCGGCCCCGCACTCCAGCGATGACGGGCACCGGAAACGCGTCGATCGCCGCCACGGTGTCGAGGAACTCCGGGATCATCTCTTCGTAGTCCGGCGGCAGGTGTTCCCCCACATCCGCGCCGGCAGAGAAGTGCTTTCCCTCCGCCGTGATGACAAGTACCCGCAGCGCTTCCACAGCCTGTAGGTTCCTGAGCTCGACGCGTAGCGACGCCATCACTTCCCGCGTGAGGATGTTGAGTGGGGGATGGCTCAGGACCAGCCGACCGATCCCGTCGTCGATGGATGCGTTCACCGTCATGGACTTCTTCCCTATGGCTCTCTGGAGCTGGCACCGAGGCCGCTGCTCGTCTTTGACCACGTCGTACCGGGTCGCTCCAAGCTGTAATAGACCTTGATCTCCTCGAGCTCCTCGAAGACCCGTGGAACGACCTGGACCTCCATACCGATCTCGATCTCGTCTTCTTTGATGGTGTCCCCGAACCACGCGAGGGCCCTGCCGCCGTCCTCCAGATCGATGACGCCGACGATGTAGGGTGCGACGTCCTCGAAACCGGTCGGGGCGGCGACGATCTTCGTGAAGGTGTGCAGCTTGCCCTTGCCGCTCACCTCCACGAACTCGAAGTCGCCGCTCATGCACTCCTCGCAGTCGGCCCGCGGCGGGAACGACGTCGCGCCGCATCGGTTGCAGCGCGACGCCATGAGATAACCGTCTTTGAGGTACCGAGCGAAGTCGGTGACCTTGGTGTAGGGCGTGTAGTTGACCTTCCCGAACCACTTGAACATGGCTCAATCCCTCTTCAGCACCTGGACGAAGCAGTACTGCCCGATCCCACCCACGTTGTGGGTGAGACCGACATCCGCATCGGGAACCTGCCGCTCCCCCGCTTCGCCCCGGAGCTGCCTGGCGATCTCGTAGGTCATGGAAACGCCGGTTGCACCGATGGGGTGTCCCTTGGCCTTCAGGCCTCCGTCGACGTTCACGGCCACTGTGCCACCAACGTAGGTCTCGTGGTCGGCGACGAAGCGTCCACCGTCGCCCTTCTTGCAGAAGCCCAGGTCTTCGTAGGCCATGATCTCGGCGACGGTGAAGCAGTCGTGCACGTCCGCCACTTTGATGTCCGTTGGCGCCACCCCAGCCATCTTGTACGCCTCGGTGGCGGCTTGCTCGGCGCTCGGCAGACCCACCAGGTTGGGCCGTCGCAAGACCGACATACTGGCCGTGGCGCACGCCATGCCGTCCAGCCACACTGTCTTGCTGGAGATTGCTTTGGCGCGATCTTCACTTGCCAGGATGACGCACGCCGCGCCGTCCGCGTTGGCGCAGCAGTCGTACACCTGGAAGGGTGTCGCCACCTCCTCGGACGCCTTGGCCTTCTCCGCCGTGATCTCCTTGCGGAACAGGGCATACGGGTTCATGGCACCATAGTGGTGGTTCTTGATGGCGACCTCGAGTAGTTGCTCGCGGGTCGTGCCGAACTCGTGCATGTGCCTCTTGGCGAACATCGCGTAGTAGGCGGGAAACGTAGTTCCGAAGCCCGACTCCCATTGGACCTCACCGACCCGGCCCATCAAGGCCAGGATCTCGGGCGTGGTGAGCTCGGTCATCTTCTGGCAACCGATCACCGCCACGACGTCGTGCACCCCCGCCTTGATGGCCAACCAGGCCGTGCGCACACCCGCGCTGCCCGACGCGCAGGCCACCTCGGTGAGCCAGGTCGGCTTGGGCACGAGGCCCAGGTATTCCTGAATCACCCCGGCTAGCGACCGCTGCTTGTGGTATTCGGGGACGGACGCGACCACCGATGCGTCGATCTCGTCCCGCTCGATTCCGGCGTCCTCCGTCGCCGCCCGAAAGGCCTCAAAGGCCAATTCCTGCACGGTTGCGTCGCTGCGACGGCCGAAGATGCCGTGTCCAATGCCAATGATTCCGACTCTTGTCATAGCCGCACCGCCCTACATGTACTGACCGCCATCGATCTTGATCACCTCACCCGTGATGTGACGCGCTCTGTCGGAGCACAGGAAGGCAACCACATCGGCGCATTCCTCTGGCGTGGCAAACCGGCCCAGTGCCGTCTCGTCCATCGCCTTGGTCAGGAACTCGGGTGGGATGCCGCGAGCCATTTCCGTCATGACCATACCAGGCGCCACGACGTTCACGTTCACATTGAACTTGCCGAGCTCCCGGGCCAGAGATTTGCTCATGGCGATTTCTCCACCCTTGGAGGCGGCGTAGTTCGTCTGCGCGAATTTCCCTCTCAGACCGTTGATGGACGAGATGTTGACGATCTTCCCGCTCTTCTGGTCCTTGAAGACCAGGGCGGCGGCCTTGTTGTAGTTGAAGTAGCCCTTGAGGTTGACGTTGATGACGGTATCCCACTGCTGCTCCGTCATCTTCCAGATCACGCCGTCCCAGTTGATGCCCGCGTTGCAGACCATGATGTCCAGCCGGCCGAACTCCTCGATGACCGTCTGCACCATCTTCTGAGCGTCGTCGTAGCTGCTGACGTCTGCCTTGATGGCCAGGCCCCTGCGGCCCATCTGCTCGATCTGCCAGGCGACTTCTTTGGCTTCCGTGTCGTGCCGGCGATAGTTGATGGCCACGTTGCAGCCTTCCCGTGCCAGTCCCAGAGCAATGGCGGCACCGATGCCGACACTTCCGCCGGTGACGATGGCGTTCTTGCCTTCCAGGCCTAGGTCCATGGCTACCTTCTTCCTCTGTGTCCCGGCGCTCTTGGTGAGCTGGCGCCGGTCTGCTCCGTCGAACCGTCCCGCTGACTGCTCCCCCAGCGCACGGCTGATCTCGCCGTGCCGTAGCTGCGCAAGACTCCGTTGTACCGATCGGGCGGCAGACCTCAACCTTGCTGATACTGCGGGGAGATTGCCCGCACCAACTCGTCATCCCACGGATGACCTTCGGCGAGCATCTGTCGCAGCTTGATGAAATCCACCTCACGCTTGCCCTTGGGCCCCTCGTTGAACGCCCGGAAGCCGGCCTTCGCTTCAGTCATCATGTTCAGCGCGAGCCATTCCCGGTTGGTGGCGTTGGTGTTATCCCAGTGCCACTGCTTGTGCTTCCGAAGGCTGCTGATGGTCTTGGACACGCACTCCGGCATCAGCATGAGGATCTTGGTGCACAGGTCCTCAACGGCGTCGTCCAGCTTGCTGAAATCGGTTTCGGCCTTGGCGAGGAGTTGTTTGGCTGCTTCCCGTTCGCTTCCGTGTTTGAAATCCCCGTACACGATGGTGCCGAAATCGTCCACGAACCGATCGGTGATCACCATCGGGTTGGCAATCCACTTCCCATCGACCTTCAAGACCGGTACGACCTGGTTGATCAGCCCGATCATCAACGCCTTGTGGGCGCTCCACATCTCGCACAGGATGCCGCTCTCCATGGCGCGGGAAAAACCGACGTACAGCGGGAGGAAGTCGGTGGATCCGCCGTCGGGCGCCGACCCATGCTTGGGACCGGCCTGCCCGAATCGAGCAGTGTCGGCAGCGACGCTGAAGTCGCAGGCCATGCCGATCTCCTGGCCGCCCGCGAGACGCATCCCGTTGACGCGGTTGATCGTGGGCTTGTCGCACCGCAGGATCGAGTCGATCATGTCGTTGAACAGGCGCATGTACTGCTTGTACTCTTGCGGGTTGCCGGCGTAGTACTCGGCGTACTCCTTCGTATTTCCGCCAGTGCAGAACGATCGGTCGCCGACGGCGGTGAACACGACGCTGACAACGCTCCGGTCCATGCTGGCCTGCCGGAAGGCGAGGATGACCTCCTTCACGGTGTCGGTGGTGTAGCTGTTGAGCTGCTCCGGGTTGTCCAGGACAATCCAGGCGTTGTGCAGGCCGTCTACCGGGTTCCCCGACGGATCCCGCACCGGACGGAGCTCGTACTGGATCTCCTTGTACTCATACTCAGGAACAAGCGTATGGCTCTTTAGCATGGCGCGTTCCTCCACACAGTCCCCTGCGGCCACGAGTGATCAGATCATGCTGCTCCACCGGGTACCAGAATCGCCCGCCTGAGAATCTTGTGATCCGCCACCTGCTGCAGCACGTCGGGCGCCTGGCTCATCGGATGGATCTCGACAAAGGGCTTCAAGGTGATCTGCTGGTCGGTTACCAGCTTCAGCGCTTCCGGATAGAGCTCCGGCCTGCAGCCCCAAGTCCCCTGGATGGTGGCGTCGAACGCCATGGCGTTGCTCAGGCGAAGCTCGGTCTTGGCGAGCGTGAAGCCGACGACCATCAGGGTGGATGCGTAGGTCAGCAGCCCGTAGGCGGTTTCCTGGCCCGCAGGCTGACCGGAGCACTCGAAGATCTTCCAGCTGTGCTCGGGCAGTCCCCAATCCTTCACCTGCCCGCGCACCTGCTTCCGGAGCGTCTTGAAATCGGTCTGCGCCGAGTTGATCGTGAGGCCGGCACCGTGCTGGGCAACGGCGCTGAGCCTGGCATCGTCGATGTCAATTGCGACGACACGGGCGCCCAGGGCTGCGGCGATCTGCACGCAATAGGTGCCCACGCCGCCGGCCCCGACCACAATGGCCAGATCGCCACTGAGCAGACCGGAGCGAACGATCGCCTGATACGGCGTCGTCACCGCATCGGCGACGACCGAGAGTTCCGGCAGCTCGTACTCACTACGGTCGTCGATCACACACAGTCCGCGACCCGGCGTCACGACATACTCGGCGAACCCGCCGTCCATGTCGTTGCCGGGCATCACTTGAGCCCGGCAGATGTTGCCACGTCCCTCCAGGCACAGCACGCATTCGCCGCAAGGAATCACGGCAGGGACGATCACCTCTCGGTTTAGGAGATGCTCGAACCGCGCGCCAGCCTCCACCACCGTCCCGCTGATCTCGTGCCCCAGCGTTAAGGGCAGATCTTTTTTCGTGGGGACACCATCCTTCCAGAATCCGATGTCGGTATGGCACACGCCGCACCCGGCAACCTGCACCAGGACCTCGTCATCGCCCGGCTCCGGCTTGGGGACGTCCCGCACTTCCAGCGGTGCGCCCGCTGCGACCAGTTGCACAGCCTTCATGATGCGCCCTCGTCGACGTGAGAGTAGGGTCGCGACCGGGGCGGGCCGGCCCGGACAGCGAGGCTTGACTCGGCCGGCACCGCTATCGACACGTTAGCCCTCCCACCAGGTGATCGGCGAACTCGGAGCCCAGTTCCGGCGCATGAAGCGACCCTTCCGGCCGATACCAGCGGGCGATCCAGTTGATGGCCCCCAGGATGACGAAGACCGCAATCTTCGAGTCTACCGGGCGGAATTCGCCGTCCTCGATGCCCTCCTCGATGAATCTGCGCAGGCCACGCTCATAACGGTCGCGGGCCGCGATGACCTCCGCCTGGCGCTCCGCAGAGAGTGCCGTCACCTCGAACGCGAGTGGTGATCCCTCGAGCGTATCGGTCATCACCCGGACGTGCTCGTGAATGACGTGGGCGAGGCGCTCAGACGCCGTGTCGAGCTTGCGGGCTTCCTTCATCATCCGATCGATCTCGGCCAACGATTCCCGGTGGCACTCGTAGAGGATCGCCTCCTTGTCCGGGAAGTAATGGTAGAGCGCCGTCTTGCGGACGCCCAGGTGCTCGGCAATGGCGTCCAGGGTGGTGGCGTGGTACCCGTTCTCGCGGAAAGCGCGCAGGGCCGCGTGAAGGATTTCGGCGCGGCGTCGCTGCCGCTTTTCGTGGATGTGGGACGAGTGGGCTGTCGGCGCCGCGCGGTCGGGCATGAGCCCCGCCTCGGTCGTGACGGTTTGAACGAACGTTAAAAATTTGAACCACGGGTAAAGCAGTGTCAAGGCAAGCCCGCAGTGCTCTCCCATGGCCCGTCTCGCCGGCTCACCTTAGACTGGCATCCGCCGCGTGCCGGACCGCCTGACCTTGGCGGGACCAGTGACGGCCTGAACCACACAACCAGCGAGGTCGCTTGATGAGTCGCGCCCGTTGGCTCGGAATCGTGTTGGTGCTGTTTCCCTCGCTGGCCGTCGCCCAGGGGCCAACGGACGCCCGTGGCAGGGTGAAAGTCGCATTGGTGAAGATGCCGTACACGGGAGCCCGCAACGTCCCCGAACTTTCCACCGTTCCGGACTACCTCGACCAGGGAGGCATTGCGGAGCATCTGAGAAGCGTGGGCGCCGTGCTCAAACCGACGGCCACGGTGCGGCTCACGCCCGACGAACAGAGCGAGTACGGGGAATGGCATCGACTTGGCCTGGCAAACGGCCGCTTGGCCGAGATCGTCGCGCAGAATACGCGGGAGCGGTATCTCACGGTTGGCCTCCTGGGCAACTGTAGCTCCCTGATGGGGATGCTCGGCGGTCTTCAGAGCTCTGGTGCGACGCGCCGACCGCTCAAGGTGGGGTTGGTGTTCGTCGACGCTCACGGAGACTTCAACACTCCGGAGACGACCCTCAGCGGCATGCTCGGCGGTATGCCGGTTGCCGTTTCAGCGGGACTCGCGCTCACCAACCTGCGGCTCAAGTCCGGGTTGGATCCGGCTCTGCCGACACGGTACATCGTGATGGCGGCGGTTCGCGACACGGATCCCTTAGAACAGGAGCTCATCGATCGGTCGGACATCGAGATGCTGTCGGTGGACGACATCCGGCGGCAATCCCAGGCCGTGCATGAGCAGATGGAACGGCTCTCTCGACTAGCAGACGTCATCTACATCCACATCGATATGGATGTGCTGGATCCCACCGAAGTCTCGGGTCACCCCCTGGCGGTGCCCGACGGGCCGACCAGCGCCGAGCTGGCAGCCACGTTGACCGAGATGTTCCGCTACGAGAAGGTCGCGGCACTGGGCATTGCCTCGACGCCGGCGGGTGAGCGGGACAGGGATGGCCGGTCCCTGCAGGCGGCGTACAACCTCGTCCAGGGTGCCGTAAAGGGCGTTCGGCGGCGGTAGCACTTCACCCCTCGTCGGGTCGGGCAGTGCAGGCTGGGCTCAGCCCTTGACCCGATTCCCAACTCCGATACATGTTGTCGGCGATCTACCGAACTGACCTTCCCGGGAGGACACGGCATGACGTCATTCCCCCAGCTATCAGCTGACATTGAGCAGCTGGTTGCGCGGCTCAATCAGGCGGTGGCACTGGTCGAGCCCCAGGCCATCTGCGACGAAGTCAAAGCCTCGCTGATCGAGGTCGCGATGGGGATGCACATGCCCGATGAGTTGCTGGAGCCAGCTCCCGATCGATACGCGAGACGGCTGCTGCACAGGTGTCCCAGCGGTACCTACTCGGTGATGGCGATGACTTGGGGGCCGGGGCAGGGAACACCGGTTCATGATCACGCCGGCAAGTGGTGTGTGGAGTGCCTGCTGGAGGGGCAGATCGAGATCACCACCTACGAGCCGGTGAGTGATCTCACGGCGAGCGTGGTGCAGTTCGCTGAGGTCGACACGCAGACTGCGCATCCCGGCGACGTGGGGATTCTGGTTCCTCCAATGGAGTACCACCGGATTCGCAACGTGTCGGATCGGAAAGCGGTGACCGTTCACGTGTACCAGGGTGAGATGCTCTGGTGCCACGCGTTTCATGCCCTCGAATCCGGGGGCTACCGCCGCGAGCGGCTGACGCTGGACTACAGCGAGTAGCCCCCGCGGGCAACTGACACTGTGCTGCCGTGCGCGCAGCCTGCGTCGCACCGTTCCGCCGTGGCGTCGCCAAACGTGCCCGCCTTCTGTAACTTCCAACCGTAACAGGGTCTGGAGGCCATGGGATTTTCGCTCCCATGACCGGCCTTCCAGACGGTCTCACTGGCGTTACTCATGGACCGCATTGAGCGGGAGTTGGGTAGTGGTGGATAGGGCGGTCGTCGCACTCGTCCTCGACTAGACACAGGGTCACTTGGGCACCCTCGAGTTCTCCGGACCCATCTACGCCGTCACTCGGCACGCTGTGGCGCGGCCACGTCCGCGGGGGTACTCGGGAGCCCACAGGGTTGAACGAGGTCCTCATGACAACTGACGACTTGATGCTTCCCAAAGCCAGGATTCCCTACGGGACTTGGGGAAGCAGCTACTTCCCCGCCTGGCAGACGTCCGCCCTGGCGGAGGTCAATATTGGCCAATTTGCGGGCGAATCGATGAACAGGATCTTGGGGCTCCGAGGAGTGCCCAAGAGTCAGCTGGAGTACCTGGTTATCGGCTCCACCGTTCCGTGGCACTGGAAGTTCTGGAACGCCCCATTGGTGGCGAGCTGCCTGGGACAGCGGATCCCCGGCTACCACGTGGAACAGGCGTGCGCCACCGGACTCCAGGCGGTGCTGCTGGCCGGTGCTGAGGTTCAAGCGGGCACGTATGACGTGGTCGGCGTACTGACGTTCGACCGCACCAGCGATTCGCCGGTGGGTGTCTTCCCGGAACGCCGCGCACATGAGCGCACCCTCCCGATCAGCGACGTGTGGGACAACTTCGGGTTCGATCCGGCTACGGGGAATGCGATGATCACCTGCGCCGGGACGGCCGCGCGCAAGTACAGAACCGATCGCAGGGAAGTCGATGAGCTGGCGTTCCACCGCCACGAGCAATACTTCGAGGCGAAGAATTCCGGTTTCCTCGAGCGGGTCCTGGTGCCCCTCGATGTGTTGAACGTCCAGGGCCGGCCGCTGGGGCGTATCGACGACGACCTTGGTGTGCGACGGCTGACCCTCGGCGTAGTGCGGGCCATGCGGGAACTCGACACCTGCGTGACATCCGGGACGCAGACCCACGCATCCGATGGGATGGCGACGCTGCTCGTCACCAGCAAGGACAAGGCTCGGGAACTCAGCCCCAGGTCCGAGATCGAGATACAGTTCGTCGCCAAGACCGAGGTGCGGACCCATCCCAGCCTCATGCCCGAGGCGCCGCTGTTCGCCGTGCAGAAGCTGTTGGGCAAGACGGGGCTGTCGATGGCGGACATGGCCGTGGTCAAGAACCACAATCCCTTTGCTGTCAACGACGTCATCTTCTCGAAGGTGATGGAGTACGACTGGACCTGCATGAACAAGACCGGCAGCCCGCTGGTGTGGGGCCATCCCCAGGGGCCGACCCTCACCAGGGTGCTGATCGAGGCCCTGGAGGAAGCCGTCAGCCTGGGCGGCGGTCACGTGCTGGTGTTTGGCTGTGCTGCTGGCGACGTGGGGATCGCAGCCGTGTTGAAGGTTTCGTAGGGAGGGGTGGCAACCATGACGAAGACGATGAGGGAGCCGACGCTCCAGACGCTTGGGCTGGGAACCGTCATCGACATCTTCCAGCGCGGACGAATGCCAGCCGATGCCGGTGGCCTGGTGGAGAAGGTCTTCGGGAAGTCCGGCAAGCGGGGCTCTATGGTCATCTCCGGCGCCAACGGGATCGTGGGCGCGGGCAAGACCATGCAACTCGGCTCACGGTTGCAGCCGTACGGCGTGCGGATCGTGGCCTTGGATTTCCCCAGTGCCCCTGATGGGATCGGGAAGCAGTACCCCGGTCTGGTCAGAGCCTTCGGTCAGGACAATGCCAACAAGATCATGGCGAACATCACCCGGCTCAGCTACGACGGGGTGAATCTCCCGGCGGAGCTGCAGCAGCTCCGGCCGCGGTTCCTGTTGGAGGCAATTCCGGAACTGCTCGAGATCAAGCGGGCCCACTACAAGATCTTTCGGGAGGCGTTTCCCGACATCGAGATCCGTTCCGTGACGTCGGGCTTCCCGAGTTCGGAGCTGGGGGTCGGCATCGCGCACCCGGCGTTCCCCCACGAGATCAACAAGATCTGGGAAGTGGTGGAGCCTGAGCCGTCCGCTGTCACGCAGCTGTTCTGGGCGCTGGGGCTGATCCCGCTCCCGGTGAGCGATCACTGGTCCTTCGTTCTGGACGTGCTGTTCTGCGGCGTGACGTTGGCGGGCATGCGGTATCACCAGGCCAGCAACATGCCGTTTTGGAAGATCGACAAGTTCACCAGGAAGCTCGTCGGGCCCAACCCGTTCAGGGCCCATGACGCCATCGGAGCCCGGGGGGCGAACTTCTTGACCTGGTCGTGTCTCCACCACCTCAGCGAGAAGTACGGCGAGGTGTTCAAGCCGACGGCGGACCTGATAGAGCGCAAGGAGACCGGCCAGAATTGGTATCCGCTGAACCATTTCCGTCCGTTGGTGGACTGGTCGCTCGACACCGACCAGCAAGAGGAGTTCCGAGTCTGGATCCTTGGGCCGCTCTTCCAGATGACCAGTCTCATGCTTCAAGAAAGGCGAGCCCATCTGGCCCACCTCAATGCCATCGGTGAGCTGTGTGCTCAATTCCGTCGTGGCATCCTGGCCGTGATGCGCAGTCTCGGTCCCGAGGCCGTGGCTCAAACGGTGAAGGTCTACCACCGGCTCCATCCTGAGGCGGCAGGGGCCAGCTGGTTTCCTGAAGTCCTTGGGCAGATGGAGGCATCCGAGTGGCAGCAGCTCTACGTCAACGCCGAACACGACGGCAAAGTGGGTGTGGTCACCATTAGCCGAGAGAGCTACAACGGTGATGTCGACCAGGAACTCAACCGGGCCCTCGACTGGCTCAAGGCTGAGGGAATCGCGAAGGTGATCGTCACGGGCGACTTCCACCTGTCGACGCAGATGGTGGGTGCCGATACCAGCGACTTCTTCCCCGCGCTCGAGAAGGTAGAGGAAGGCTCCCGCATCTCGAGTGGCTGGTCCCGCACGGCCCGACGTCTCAACGACGAGTTCGAAATCTCTATCGGGTTCGTGGGTGGGAAGCGCTGCCTCGGCGGAATGCTGGAGCTACTCATGCACTGCCACTATCTCGTCGCTGTGGAGGGTTCCGAGCTAGGAATGCCGGAGGTCACGCTTCCAGTGGTGCCCGGCATGGAGGGCTGTCACTGGCCCTTCCGGAAGACGCGGCCCGACCACTGGCCCAGGGTGCTGGAGCTGTTGCTGAGCGGTCGATCGGTCCAGGCCTCGGAGGCGGTAGGCTGGCTGGTCGACCATGTGGGGCCTATGGATGACGCCCTTCAAATGGCTTGGAAGCTGGCGACCAAGGGTGATCACCGCGTCTCTCGCAGAGCTGTGGAAAGCAGTGCTCTGGATGGGATCCCGAAGGAGCTACCTGGTCTACCTGCCGCCGACGCTCCAGGTACCGAAGCGGCAAGGAGGGCGATCGTGGCTTGCATCGATGATGCGTGCCACACCACGTTGGCCGAGGCCCTTACTGCTCAGGCGAAGCATTCGGCCGAGTTCATGCTCTCGTCGGCGTGCCGGGAGGGGAGGATCGGAGCGGAGTACACGAGAACGATGGCGGTGTGAGACTGCTTCCACCGCGCCTCCGCGACTGAGGGGGGCAGAACCAAGGGGTGGTGGGTCTACGCCGGTGGGTCGGGTCATCTCACGGCGTGATGTGTGATGTACAGTCAACGCACTCCTGGCGGCCATCGGCGTTCGCCCCGATGAACTCCCTGTTGTGACAGGCCTCGCAGAGCCCATATGAGACGGGACCGAAGCTGAACTTCATCTCGCAGTGCTCGGCGTTGGTGCAGCCGCTTCTAGTGTGACACCTCCTACAGAGCAACATTTCGCCACCGACCGCTACCGCACCGGTGTGCAATACTGGTCGAACGCGCTCGTGAGCTTGGAGGCGATCGCCTCAGCCGACCGACCCTCGATGTCCTGCCGCTCGAGCAGGTGCACCAGCTGCCCGTCTTTGAAGAGCCCGATCTGCGGTGAAGAAGGTGGATAGCCCACGAACCAGCTCCGGACGCGCTCGACGGCGTCGATCTCCATGCCGGCGAATGCGGTGGCGAGTCGGTCGGGGCCCGTGCCGTGTTCCAGTGCGAGGCGTACGCCGGGCCGTGCTGACCCGGCCGCGCAGCCGCACACCGAGTTCACCACGACGAGGAGTGTACCCTCGGCCGCAGTGAGTGCCCGGTCGACATCTTCAGGTGTCAGCAGCTCTTGGAAGCCTATCTGTGTGAGCTCGTCACGCATCGGTTGAACCATGGTCGGATCGTATCGGAACGTTCTCATAATTGACCTCCCTGTACGTATCAGGTCACACCCGAACTCGGTAACCCAGTGCTCACCCAGACGCCTGCCCGCCGCGCCCCTGTGCCACCTGCCGTTCTACACCGCCCTCGAAGTACTCGTAGTTCTTCTTTATGTAGCTCGCCCACTCTTGGGGAACGTCCTCTTCGGGGAAAATGGCGGCTACAGGGCACTCGGGTTCGCATGCCCCGCAGTCGATGCACTCCTCCGGGTGGATGTAGAGCTGGTCGGGTCCTTCATAGATACAGTCGACGGGACACACATCCACACAGCCTCTGTCCAGTACGCCGATGCATGGTTCAGCGATGATATAGGTCATTGCTCCTCCGTCTATCCTGATCTCGGCCTGTCATGTTGAGAGGTGACTCGGCGCGCGCCAGCGAATCCCTCAATAGCGGGGAACCGAAGGATCGACTTCGCTCGACCAGGCATCGATCCCACCGCGGAGGCTCCGCACCTTGGCGAATCCGGCGGCGTTCAAGAGCTGCAGCGCGAACATCGAGCGCACGCCGTGATGGCAGTGCGTCACGATTTCCTTGTGTCCGTCGAGCTGATTCAGTCGGTCAGGCAGCTCGCTCAGCGGGATGAGAGTGGCGCGCTCGAGGCGACAAATCTCCCACTCATGTGGCTCCCGGACGTCGATTACCAGGATATCCGGATTCTCACGGATCTCCTGGGCGAGTTGCTTCGCGCTGATCTCGGGACCCTGGTATACGGGCTCGGCACCGACGCCGCAGAATGCTTCGTAATCGATCAGCTCCCGGATGCTGGGGTCCTTGCCACAGACAGGACACTCGGGATCCTTGCGCAACTTGAGCTCGCGCAGCGTGAAGGAAAGCGCGTCGAACAGAATCAGGCGACCGACCAGCGTACTCTCTCGGCCGAGGATGATCTTGATCGTCTCCAATGCCTGCATGCTCCCGATGATGCCGGGGAGGACACCGAGCACGCCCCCTTCTGCGCACGATGGCACCAGCCCTGGCGGCGGCGGCTCACGGAAGAGACAGCGATAGCAGGGTCCGTTCTGCGCGGCGAAGACCGACACTTGACCCTCGAAGCGGTAGATTGAGCCGTACACGTACGGCGTATCGAGCAGGACGCAGGCGTCGTTGACCAGATAGCGGGTGGGAAAGTTATCGGTCCCGTCCACCACGACGTCATACTCCCGCAACACCTCGAGGGCGTTCTCCGACGTCAGTCGTGCGTCGAAAGTTTCGATGGTGACATGGGGATTGAGGTCCTTCAGCCGCCCCTCTGCGGATGCCAGCTTCGACGTACCGACCCCGCTCGTGCTGTGCACGATCTGACGTTGCAGGTTCGTCTCGTCCACTGTGTCAAAATCCACCAGTCCGATGGTGCCGACGCCGGCGGCTGCCAGGTATAGTGCCGCGGGCGAGCCCAGGCCGCCGGCGCCAATCAGCACGACCCGCGCCGCCTTGAGCCGCCGTTGTCCTTCGGGTCCGACCTGCGGCAAGATCAAGTGCCGCGAGTATCGCAGGATCTCTTGGTGCGACAGCTGCGGCAGGGCCGTTGCCGCGGCAGTGGCGCCGCCGGCGATGCTCGGCACGATGGAGATCTCGTCCCCCGCAGCGGCCACGGTCGCTTCCTGATCCAGCTCACGGATGTTCCGGCTGTTGACGAACACGGTGACGAAGCCGCGTAAGCGACCGTTGTCTTGGAACAGATGTGGTCTGAGGTTTCGGTGCTCGGCGGCGAGCCGATCTAGGATCTCGCCGACAGTTCCCTCACCGACCAACACCGTATCGCTGCCGCCGACATAAGGGCGCAGCGGCGTTGGGATGTGCACGGTTACGGACATGATACGGCTCCCTAATTCTCAATGCGCACGGCGTGCTCGATGAACCCGCTGCGATCATCCCGGAGCTGCCAGGCGCGAACATCACTTGCAGTGCCGTCGGCCACCGATACGATGAGATAGCGATACCACGGCCAGGCGTGCTCTCGGTCGTACGACGACGGGCAGGCCGGAGCGTCTGGGTGCGAGTGATAGACGCCCACGATCTCGAGACCGGCGGCGGCAACTGCATGACTCGCGGCGCGGAAGTCTTCCGGTGCAATCCAGTAGCGCTTCGCCTTCGCGCCGTCACCGATCCGTCGGTTTGTCATCGCGAGCTGGTGCGCCACCCGCACACCGCCGCCTACTTCCCCCACAAGGAGACCGCACCCCTCGTTCGGATACTGCGTCTCTACTGCGCGGCGGATCTCGTCGAGCACCGTCCGATCGATGATCATCCCCCCTCCGCAATGAGTCGTCGTCGCTCCGACAAGTAGCGCTGCCCCCCGTCGGGCGCGATCACCACGACCCGCATCCGGTGCCTCATATCCGGGACCGCACGCTGGATGAGATACTGTGCAGCGGCGACCGCCGCCCCAGTTGACCAACCCACCAGCAGTCCGGCTTCCCACGCGAGCGCACGTACGGTGGCGTCGGCGCGCTCTGTTCCCATGAACACCGTTTCGTCGACCAGCGCCACATCGTAGATGGGCGGGACGATCGCCGTGGCCATGTGCTTCAGGCCCTCGAGCCCGTGGAACGGCGCGTCCGGCTCGACCGCGATGAGGCGGATGTCGGGCTTCTGCTCCCTCAAGAACCGGCCCGCTCCCATGAGCGTTCCACTCGTGCCGACGCCAGCCACGAGGTGCGTGACCTGCCCGTCGGTGTCGCGCCAGATCTCGGGGCCGGTCGTCCGATAGTGCGCCTCTGGGTTAGCCGGATTCCCGTACTGGTCCGCGTACCAGAACCGGTCCGGGAACTCGGCCGCCATCTGGCGGGCCTGCCGAATCGCCCCGTCGCTTCCCTCGAGTGGGTCGGTTTCGATCACCTCCGCCCCATACGCGGCGAGCAGGGCCATCCGCTCCGGCGATGCATTGCTCGGGACGCATACCGTGACCCCGACGCCAGCCGCCGCACCAAGCATCGCGTACGCCACCGCGGTGTTGCCGCTCGATGCGTCCAGGACTCGCCGCCGGGGCAGCACCCCCGCTGCGATCCCGGCACGGAGGATCTCCCGTGCGGGGCGGTCCTTGACTGACCCTCCTGGGTTGAGCCACTCCGCCTTCAGCAGAATCGCGTGCCGGACCGAGCCAGCCCTAGGGGATTCCAGTGGGAGAAGCGGCGTCTCTCCTACCAGGTCCCAGATGGGTGGCTCCGTCCCGGCCGCCGCTGTGCCGTGGTGGTCGGGTGCGGTGTGGGCTCGGGTCTCGGCCTGTGCCACGCGGAGACCACGGGTCTGACCGTATGGGGACCCAAAACATCGCATACCCGATCAATCTAGTCGGGATTATGACAAACACCAAGGCCCCAACAGGATGGGTTGACTCACGACCCGTCAATCCCTGAGTTCGAGCTCAGAACTCCGAGCGTTGAGGGGTGCGGTGGGAGTCGTCAGGTCCCGGGACTCCAGCAGGTACGCCAGCACGTCCCAGTACTCCTCCTCGGAAAGGCTGCCGGGCGCACCGTACGGCATGGCGAGTCGGTTGTAGTCGAACAGCGTGCCTATGGTGCGGTAGCCAGCGAGGACTTTCCCCGTAAGCCGGGGGCCAATACCGCCTTCGGCATCGTGGCACGAGGCGCATTTCTGGGTGTACAGGTTCTCTCCCCGCTCCACCTGCACGGCAGCCTGCTCCCCGAGGCGATCGGACTCGGAGGCGACACAGGCGGCCTGGCCCGTGAGGATCAGCAGGCAGAAGGTGGCTGCGCGAGTCACGCCAGTGATGTCGAGTCGACGGCTACGCCACCTCGACGGGGTGCGGCAGCGGGATGTTGAGCAGATAACCCTTCTCGTTGAACGGGACGGAGTCGGGCTGGGTGTTGCCGCGCTCGTCAGTGGCACGCACGCGGACCGTGTGTGATCCCGGCGTGGCGGTCCACGGGAACTCGAAACGCACCCACGCGTGGGGCAGTACAGGCTCGAGGATCTGCGCCCTGGACCACCGCGTCGCCTCATCCGCCTTCCATTCCACTCGAGTGATGCGCCCGTGGGGTGAGTAGGCGAAGCCTCGGAGCAGTTGTCGCCCGGTGGCGAGTCTCGCCGGCCAGGGCAGTGCCAGAGCGCTCTTGACGGCGAGGGTCGTGATCACGGCGCCGTCTGCCGGGTCGTGTTGCTCCTTCGGCCAGCGGGGACCGATCAGCACGTACGACGTCGTGTTATTCCTGACCCACTGTCGCTCGGTCGAGACCGCGATGCGGCCCAGCCACTTGACGCTGTTGCTCCCGGCCCAGCCCGGCACGACTGCACGGATGGGATAGCCATGGTCGGGAGGCAGTACGGCGCCGTTCATGGCGTACACGAGGAGCGTGTTAGGGTCCAGCGCCTTGTCCACGGGCATCGGGCGATTGAACTCGCCGGCGTCCACGCCGAACAGATTCACGTCCATCGCACTGTCTCTCAAGCCGGCGAGGTGCAGTACGTTGGCCAATGACGTGCCGGTCCATTCAGCGCACCCCACGGCACCGGTTCCCCACTGCCCGCCCCTCGCCGGCGTGCCAAGTACTCGATCGAAGAAGCTGCGCCAATTGCCGGCACACTCCAGGTAGGCGATGAGGGTCCGGCTGGGGAGTCGCAGGATGTCCTCGTAGCTCAGCTCGATAGGGTTGGCCGCGCCGTCACCTTCGACACGAAGTCGAAAGTCCGCCGCATCGAGGCGTGGTGTGGGTGCGTGGTTCCGCACGAAGAACAGCTCGTTGGGGGTAAGAAGACCCTCGAGTAGTTCGAGGCGTGTCTCGAGGTTGGTTGGATGGCGGATGAAAGGCCCGGGGTCCTTCACCCACGGCGTTGGGGGGACGCCAGCCTCAGCACCACCCCTGGCTCCCGTTTCCGAGCCGCACGCTGTGAGAAGTGCTCCACTGGCGGCGCCCAGAGTAAGCAGGAATTCGCGGCGGGATGGAGGGGTGATCCGGGACATTGGGTGGCCTCGGGGTGCTTGTCCAACCGTGCTTGCCTAGATGCGATGTGGAAACGTGCAGCGACTCCGCCATGGAGTGCCTGCAGAGATCGCCCTGCGGTCAGGCGGTGGCCTCGCGCCGGAGTGAAACTGCGCAGGCTTGTTCGGGAGTGCAAGTCTCGGGATTCTGCGGCGCGCGACGGAGAGAGGCCTGCAGCCCTACTCGGCCGCCTTCCTCGGTCCCTCCTCCCCTCGACACAGACTGCGGCCGGCGGTAAACGCCTGTTGGTTTAGGCTCAACAAGCGATCTGGCATGCGCCGTCGCAGGGTGTTCTGCCATACTTCCGGTGGGATGTCCAGAGACTCGGCCAGTGCTCCCAGCAGCACTACATTAGCGGCCCGGTGATTGCCCAACTCGACGGCCTTTTCGGTAGCGCTGATGGCCACCACGTTGAAGCCCTTGCTCCTGAGGAAATCGATTGCCTCGTCGGGATACGGCCGCTGATCTCCGACCCGGATCGGCTCGACCTTGTGATCGTTGACGATGACAGTCCCGCCGGGCTTGACGAAGTGGGCGTAGCGCAGCGCCTCCAGCTTTTCCAGAGCCAACAGGTAGTCGACGTGACCTCGGGGGGTCATGGGTGAATACACGTGGTCGCCGAAGCGGACGTGACTGAACACCGCTCCGCCCCGTTGGGCCACGCCGTGGAATTCCCCCTGCTTCACATCGTTGCCGGCGTCGATGGCAACCATGGCTAGTAGCTCGCTGGCCAGGATGGCTCCCTGTCCGCCAACACCTGCGATCAACACGTTCGTCACCGCCACGGCTCACCCCTCCCCGACCACACTGATGGCATCCGCCGGACAGATCTGGGCGCACATGGCACAACCCACGCACTCCCATTGCCGGATGTAGGGGTACTCACCCTCCCGCACCAGCGCCGGGCAACCGGTCTCGAAGCACTCCTCGCACATGATGCATTCGTCGGGTTCTACCCGGTACGGGACCCGCTCTCTGGCTTTCTCTTCCGGCAGCAGGGTGCAGTGGCGTCGGGCAATGATGACCGCGGGGCCCGGATGTGTCAGACCGGACTTGATGGCGTCTTCCGTGGCTTCCAGGTCCCACGGGTCGACGACCTCGACGTGTTCCACGCCGAGTGACCGGAGTAATGCCTCGTAGTCCACCGCCGGCGCGGCAGTGCCTTTGAGCGAGTGGCCCGTGCCAGGGTGTTGTTGGTGGCCAGTCATGCCCGTCGTGCCGTTGTCCAGCAGGATCGTCGTGGTCGGCACCTGGTTGTAGGCGGCGCTCAGCACGCTGGGCAGGCCGGCGTGCAGGAAGGTGGAATCGCCGATCACGGCTACCACGCCCCGCTCACCGGCTTTGTTGAAGCCCGTGGCATTCCCGATGCTGGCCCCCATGCAGAAGGTGGTGTGTATGGCCTCGAAGGGCGGCAAGCAGCCCAGCGTGTAGCAACCGATGTCGCCCGTCACGAGCAGGCCTAGCCTGTTGAGCGTGGTGAACACTCCCCGATGCGGGCACCCAGCGCACATGACCGGGGGACGGGGCAGGATCGCCGCCTCCTGGCTGAAGTCGGCTGGCATGGGGGTACCGTTGAGCGCCTCAGCCACTAGGTCGGCGCTCAGTTCGCCGACGTTGGTGAACCGGTCCTTGCCGATGACGTTGAGGATGCCGAAGCTGGCCATCTCCTGCTGGATGAAGCCCTCGCTCTCCTCCACCACGAACACGGTATCGAAGCGGGCACAGAAGTCCTTGAGTCGCTTCTCTGGCAGGGGGTAGATCATGCCCAGCTTGAACACCGTGGCTTCGGGCATCACTTCTTTGACGTACTGATAGGGAATTCCGTGGCTGACCACGCCGATCTGAGCGTTACCCTCCTCGACGACGTTGCCCGCGAACTCCTCGGCGAACTCCCGTAGCCGGTTGAGCTTTTGTTCCAGCTCCGGGCGGCGGAACCGGGCGTAGACGGGGATCGCGTACTGGCTCACCTTGCGTTCGAACTTCTTCTCTGGTGCTTCGGCACGGCCGCCTACGTGCACGACACCCCGGGTGTGAGCCAGCCGGGTGGTAGTGCGGAACATGACCGGCGTGCGGAACTGCTCGCTCAGCTCGAAGGCGTCCTTTATCATCTCCTTGCCTTCGCCAGCGTCGGACGGCTCCAGGAGGGGAACCTTGGCCACCTTGGCGAAGTAGCGACTGTCCTGTTCGTTCTGCGAGGAGTACATGCCCGGGTCGTCGGCCACCAGCGCCACGAAGCCGGCATTGGTCCCGGCATAGGGGAACACCATGAACGGGTCGGCGGCCACGTTGAGGCCCACGTGCTTCATGGTCACCATGGACCGGGCGCCACCCAGCGCTGCGCCCACGCACTCGTCGAACGCCACCTTCTCGTTGGTGGACCAGTGGGCGTCCACTTCATCGAACTTCGCCAGGTTCTCCAGCACCTCGGTGCTGGGTGTGCCCGGGTAGCCGGCCGCGAACACCACCCCCGCCTCCCAGGCGCCCTGGGCGATGGCTTCGTTGCCGGACATCAGTCTCTTCACAGTGGCCTCCCACGCTAAAGCAAGACACGCCGATGTGAATCCAGCGTGAAGCGTTCATGAATGGCGGGCTGGAGACTGACGAAGCTCGAACCTCGAACCTCACTTAGTGGCGCTACGGCCCGCCCGGCCCCTCCGCCGCCGCATCATCCTCAAACGCGCCCGAGACGTCGTACAGCCCTTCGGACATCAACGTGGGGTAGTGCTCCTCGAATGCGGCAAGCATCTGCTCCAGGGGAAGGTCTGCAAACTGCCCGTGGTCGCGAACGTACTCCATGTACCGGTTGCCTGTGCGGTCGAACTGCTGGAACAGTGAATCGTGTCGCCCGTCGAACTCGAGGGGTGCCACGTTGAAGCGCTCACAGAGAGAGCTGTTGAACGCCGGCGTGGCCTTGACCCACGCGCCTTCCAAGTAGAGCTCAGTGTAACCGTGATAGGCGAACACGTCGGTTCGCATCAATCGCCGCAATCGCTCAGTAGTGAGGTGGTTCCTGACGTCAGCGAAGCCGAGGCGGCTGGGAATTGCGTGCACCCGGGCGACTGCGGCGAGCAAGGTCGCTTTGGCAACGCAAAACCCAAACCCTCTGGCGAGCACCGCGCTGGCCCGCATCGCATCAGGCCTGAGGTCGATCCGGTACGGATCGTAGCGGATCCCCTCTCGCACGGCATAGTAGAGCGCGATCGCCTTCTCTGTGCTGGCGGGCTCAGTTCCGGCGACACGCTCTGCGAATTCGACGACGTCGGGGTGATCGCTGTCGATGAAGCGGGTGGGCTGAAGGTACTCAGCTAGTTCCGAGCGGTGTGCGCCCATTGTCAGCTCGAGTCTGGCAGCGAGGTGCGGGGACGGCGTGTTCGGAACCCAGCCGCTTGGTGGGACGATTCCTTCGAGTGTGCCGCGGCTCCTTCATCCGCCGCCCGCGACCGACTTGACCACCTCGCGGATCTCCTCGTCTGTGAGCAGCCGTTCCGACGTCTTCGCCGCGGCCAGCACCGCGTCGACCACCTCCTGCCCATGGGGAAGGCCGTGGCTCCGCAGGTAGTAGAGGACGTTGGACGCCCCGGACATGTGGCCCACCTCGATCTCCTGCTCACGGCCCACCCAGCTCGCCGGCACCCCGGAGTACACCCGGTCTGCCAGCCAGGCCTGCCCCCTGCGCTGGGCCTTGATGACGGCGGCGGCGTGCACCCCCGTGGCCGTGCGGAAAGCATCGCGGCCCACGATCGGCGTGTTCACCGGAATGGGGACGCCGACGGCTTGCGAGACGATCCGGACGTACTCCGGCAGATGAGTGAGATCGTCGTGCCGCCAGCCAAGGAGCTTGAGGTTGACCAGAAGCTGCTCCATCGGTGTGTTACCCACCCGCTCGCCTACGCCCAGTGCCGTGCCATGCACTCTGGTAGCGCCGGCCTCGATGGCGGCGAGGGTGTTGGCGACGTCGAGACCGCGGTCCCGATGGCCGTGCCAGTCGACACCGACCTCGTCTCCCACGCCCAGCTCGTCCAGGAGCCGTCTCACCCACGAGACCAGATTGATCACGCCCTGGGGCACGGCGGCTCCCACCGTGTCGCACAGGCACAGCCGGCGGGCGCCCGCTTCCACGCCAGCCGTCAACAGCACTCGCAGGTCCTCTGGCTTGGCCCGGATGGTATCCTCGGTCACGTACATGACCTCCAGGCCCTCCCCAACTGCAAACTCGACTGACTCCTTGGTGTGCTGCAGGATGTGGTCCAGGTCCCACTCCTCCGCGTATTGGCGGATGGGACTGCTACCGATGAAGACGCACGCCTCGATGGGCACGCCCGTCTGCTGCACCACCTCAGCAATCGGCTTGATGTCGACGACCATCGTTCGCGCGGCGCAGTTTGCCTTGATGCGGAGGCGGCTATTGGCGATTTCCCGGCACAGGCGCTCCACAGCCTCCCGCTGGCGCGGGCCGGAGCCCGGGAGGCCCACGTCGGCCGTCTCGATGCCCAGGCTGTCCATGAGATGGAGGATCTCGATCTTCACGTCGATGGAGGGATCGGACACCGATGGGCTTTGCAGCCCGTCCCGCAGCGTCTCATCGTCCAGCATGGGTGTTCCCTGCGGCGTAGCCTGGGGGCCGTCTGCGGCAGCCCAGTCGTACATGAGTCGGTCTTCGGAAGGAACAGTTCCCATTACTCCCCCGGTGCGTGAAGCTTGCAGCGGACCGCCGCCCCCAATCCTTTGACCGGTGGAGCAGCGAGCTTCTGTCAGCGGCTTGCCACCGAAAGATGAGCACGTGGTTACGTGGGCACCAGCGACAGTGCGACTCTGGTCCGCTGCCCAACGGTGCGTCAGACGACTATCATGGTGCATGCTGCTAGCTTGATACCCGCCGCGTCGAGGGGGCGTGCCAGCCGCTGACGCCCGAGGCAGGTTGTAGATCGGCAAGATTGGTCAGGGAGGTGGGAATGCGATCCTATGACATCGGCGTCATTCCGGGTGACGGGATTGGTCCGGAAGTGGCCCGTGAGGGAAACAAGGTGCTCGAGACAGTGGCCGCCATCGAGGGGTTCCAATACAAGCTGGTAGAGTACCCGTACAGCGGTGAGTACTACCTAAAGACCAAGGAACTGGTGCCGGAATCGGTGATCGACGAGTGGCGTACGCTGGACGCGGTGCTCCTGGGCGCCATCGGTCACCCGGATGTCGAGCCGGGTCTCGTCGAGCGGTCGGTGATTCTCGGCCTGCGGTTCGGCCTCGATCTGTACATCAACCTCCGGCCCATCAAGCTGTACGCCGAACATCTGTGTCCCCTCAAGGACAAGGGTCCGGCGGACATCGACTTCGTCGTGGTGCGGGAGAACACCGAAGGGCTGTATTCCCAGATCGGTGGACATCTCAAGAAGGGGACCCCGGACGAGGTCGCTCTGGTGAACGGGGTGTACACCTGGAAGGGATGCGAACGGGCCTCACGCTACGCGTTCGAGCTGGCTGTGCGGCGGGGTAAAGAGCGAGGCGAGAATACCAGGCCCCGGTTGACCCTCGTGGACAAGGCCAACGCCCTTCGCCCACACGACATCTGGACGCGCGCCTATGAACACGTGGCTCAGGATTTTCCCGAGGTGGAGACGGATCATGCGTACGTGGACGCCTGCTGCATGTGGATGATCAAGAACCCGGAGTGGTTCGACGTCATCGTCACCACCAACATGTTTGGTGACATCATTACGGATCTCGGGGCGATGCTGCAGGGCGGCATGGGCATTGCGGCGTCCGGGAATATCCACCCTGGCAAGACATCGATGTTCGAACCGATCCACGGTTCGGCGCCGAAACATGCCGGCAAGAACGTGGCGTGCCCACTGGGGGCCATCGGCGCCGTCGCCATGATGCTGGATTTCCTCGGGGAAACCGGAGCAGCCGCACGCACTGAGGCCGCGGTGAGTGGTCTCCTGAAGAGTGGCGCGGTGCCGTCGGCCGATGCCCGCAGCGGTATCGCCACGTCCGAGATGGGTGATATGGTTGTCGCCCGACTCGAGGCAGCGTGACGTCGCGGGATACTCGAGTGACCAGGCGTTCTTTGCCGGGGCTCTGGCTCGCGGTTCTGCTATCCTTGGTGGCCAGCAGTGCCGCCGCGGCGCAAACCGGGCTGCTGGTAGCAACCCACGGTGGTGGTGACGAGTGGAGCAGGGAGGCTCGGGAAGCCGTAGTGCTGGCGCGCTGGCCGTTTGGGCCCGCCATCACGGCGTTCCTCACCGGCGAGGAAGCCGCCACGGCTGGCTGGGACGCGGCGGTGGACTCCTTGCTGCGCCAAGGCGCCAGGGCGGTGGTCGTGGTGCCGCTGCTGGATTCGGCCCACCGCGACCTTTACCAGGGAGTTCAATACTACGCCGGTTTGGTGGACACTCTCCCGGTTGCCGTTGCAGTGCCTACCCAGGTGCAGTATCGACCGCCGCCGGTGCCGACGCGCGTAGCGCCCGTGCTGAGCGTGGACCTGGCACCCGACGGGCGGTTGACTGTTTCCTCGTCGCGGCTTGGTCGACAGATCGGGATCGAGGCCAGGCTGGTGGCGGGTGAGCTGGTGGCATCTGAGGCCGGTCGACCGACAACCCCTGCGGACGTGGTGTACCACCTGAGCGCCGTCAATGTGACCGCTACCCGTTCAGAGACGGACGGGTTCAGCACCCCGATGTCTGTCACCGTGCTTGGCAGCGAGACCGTTCGCGAACGGGCCCCTGACGGTGTGGTGGATCTGTTCCGTGACGTGCCGGGGTTGGATGTGGAGGGAGTGGGTACCAGTCAGCCTCGGCCTATCATCCGTGGGCTCGTGGGTCAGCGGATCCTGCTCCTGGAAGACGGCTTACGGCTCAACAACTCCCGCCGCGAACAACGCCGTGGTGAGCTGCCAGCACTCGTGGAGGTCTCGGGCGTTGAGCGCGTGGAGGTGGTACGCGGAGCCTCCTCTGTGCTGTACGGATCCGACGCGATCGGTGGTGTGGTCAACCTCATCACGCAGCGTCCCAGGAGCGATGTGACGGGTGCTGACGTGAGTGGGACCGTGGCGTACCGCTACAGCACGGTGGACCGTCAGAGTAAGCCGAGCGGCAGCGTCGTGGCCCACCTCGGGCGGTGGGCGCTTCGCGCGGCGGGAAGCTTCCGGGATGCCGAGCCGTACTCGGCGCCGGGCGGCAGTTTCGGTGAGGTCTCTTTGGGCGGCGATACGCCAGTACAGGATACCGGTGTACGCGACTACTCCGTGAGCGCATATCTCGGCCGTCGGCTGTCGGGGCACCAGTCGGCTTTCGTGAAATACGAGCGCTATCGGGCGGAGGAGACCGGCTTTGGATTCGTCGAACCGGACGAGTTCGGAGAGAACCTGCCGCGCGTCCAGCTCGTCTTCCCGCTCCAAGTCTTCAGCAGATTGACGGTTGGCTACGATGGCACCGGCGTGCGGTTGCCCTTCGCTGATAATCTGGATGTACGAGCCTACTGGCAGAGCAATGAGCGGCAGTTCAACACCAATGTGCTCGCACCGTTCGGGCCGCCGGCTCCTGCGGGAGCCGGTGTGGAGGTCCAGACCGAGAACTTCACGGATGTGGACACCTACGGGTTCCGCTTCGAGGCCACCAAGGCAATCGGTGGCCGACAGGTGCTCACCTATGGTATGGATGTGTTCCGCGACCGATCGCGGAATACCGATTCCAGCACGACGACTGTCACAGGGTTCGGACCGCCCAGGGTGTCGGGGAGGGGGACCCCACGGGTGCCGTACGCCGGCTTTCGCAGCTTCGGTGTCTTCCTGCAGGATGACATCATTGTCACTCGGCGTGCCAGCGCGATCGTCGGCGTGCGATATCAAGATGTCCGTGCGGCGACCCAGGAGACGCCGGGCCTGACCGGCCCGACGCTCAGTGCCACCGACAGGACGCTGGTAGGCGCGGCTAATCTCCTCTATCGTGTGACCGATGAGCTGAACGTGGTAGCGTCGGTGGGTCGCGCCTTCCGGTCTCCCAACCTCGTGGAGCGATTCTTCAGCGGTCCATCGCCCGAGGGTAGTGGAGTCTGGATCAGCAACCCGGATCTCGAGGCCGAAACCAGCCTCAATCTCGAGGCCGGTGTGAAATACCGGTCAGCGATGCTGCAGGGCGAGGGCTACGTCTTCCACAACGTCGTGAGGAACGGCATCCGGATCGAGGCGACGGGGGACACGGTGGACGGCGTGCCCGAGTACCAGAACGTCAACGTGGACGAGCTGCGCTTCAGCGGTGTGGAGCTGTCGGTAGCGGCTGGCTTCAGGAATGGGATTTCCCTGAGGGCCGGTTTCAGCCGTCTGTCGGCCAAGGACCTGGCCAACCCCGACCTCCCGGTGGGTGCCGGCTACTCCTACAAGCTGAGCACCGCCCTACGCTACACCGATTCCCGAGGCCGGTTTTGGGGCGAGTACGGTGTGCGGCACAACGGGAGCAGGGAAGATGTCGACTTGGGCACGAGCCCGGTCGGTGAGACGATTCCCGCTTTCACGGTTCACCACGTCCGCGGCGGTGTGCTGCTCTTCGGCCACCAGCGACTGGGGATCGCGGTGGAGAACCTGACGAACAGGCTGTACGCCGAGGCACCCAATGTGAGCTTCTTCCGGCCGGAGCCCAAACGCAACGTCATTCTGACGTGGACGTTCCAGTTCTAGGCTGTCGTTGGCGCAGGGCGGCGCAGCACCGTGTCGTCGTCGGGGGGCCGCTAGCTGCATCCCGCTTGTGCACTGCCGCCCTCATGATTCCTGCGTTGAAAACGCAGGCTCGGCGCTTGTGCGACGCGGTTTGACAAGTAGGGGCGTGGCGTGCTACGCCCCTACGGTTGTTGTTGCGTCTTTCAAGACGCCTCTCCAGCCGAGCCCGCACTTCGCTAGCCGGAGCCGGCGGGACGAACGTCCGACACCGCTGGCGCCCGCCAGCCCTGTCGTTCGATATGGATCGGTGTGCCCTACCACTCGGTGGGGTGCCCCGCGTCAAAGGTTGGCAATAGGGTCCTAGAACGTCGCGTTCAACATCACATACACCCAGCTCATGTCATCACTGAGCCGACCGAGGTCACCCAGAGCGGTGGCCTGAAAGATCTGTGAGAAGCCCGCCGTCACCGTCAGATTGGGGCTGTACCGGTAGTTGGCGGTGAGGTCGATCTCTTCAGCGAGATGCTTGGAGGTCAGCGCTCCCTGCTTGGCGAGATGGAAGGAGTGAACGTCGACGTTGAGTCTGACGTCGTCGCGGGGAGTGAGCGAGCCCTTCACCGCAATGTCCTGGAGCCCGAGCCCACCTGTGTGCAGCGGGATGTTGGTGAACAGGTCGGCGAACCCGTAGAACGGGTGGTTCGTGGCGAACAGGGTGTCGAACACCTTCGAGTCGCCGTCCGCAGGGTCGTCGTCGCCTGACAGGTAGTCGTACCACAGGGTCAGACCAGCCAACCCTCGGGCGAAGGAGGCCCCCACGCGCGCGGCGAACATGAACGCGGACACGTCGAGGTCACCTAGTTCTCCGAACTGGTAGGACCCTTCGACTCGGTAGCTGATGACCGACTGCTGGCCGACCAGCCGAGCACCGACGGTTCCCCGATCTTGTCCCGCCGCTCCCGCCACCCGGTCGTAGATCCCGTACAGGTCCAGCGCGCCACCCGCGATCCCATCGAGCGTAGCGTACGCACCGGCCAGCAGGGCGTCAGCCGTGATGCTGGGGGCCGTGGCCTCAGCCAACCTGAAGCCGATGACATCGACGGTGCCAAAGCCGCCATGTGCGCTGAGACGAACCCCATCGAATGATCGGGACTGCTGGGTCCAGCCGACTGGGCCAATCAGCCGCTCGGCGCCGAATGCGGCTTCCTGCCGCCCGATGCGCGCCCGGAGCGACAGGGCCTCGGTGGGGCTCTGTTGCACCTCGACGTAGCCCTGGTGCAGGTCGAAATTGTCGGCCTGGAAATCGCCCAGCGTGCTGGTCTCCTCGCCCCAGAGCCGCACGTCCTGAATTTGCACGAACACCTTGACCTGGCGTTCCAGGGTTGCCGACACGTGGGCTCGCACCCGCATGGACGTAAAGCCATCACTCCCCGTCCCCGCGGTATCGCGGAACTCGTATCGGGGTCTCACCTGCCCCCCGAATGTCACCTCCTGGGCGACCCCCCCGCTGGCGGGAATGCCCGCCAGGGCCAGAGCCAGGATCCATGGGTGACCTCTCATGTTTGCAGCCTCCCCTTCTCGTGATGGGACCTATGAGACAGGGGAGTCCTGGGCGGACTCCCCTGTCGAAAGTGGTGGCCGTCTGTCAGTAAATGTCTCTGGCCGTGTTGAACACGTTGAACTTGCCTGTCGGTGTGATGAGCCAGTCCCCCCGAATCCGCTTCTTCTCCTCGAGCGTCTTGTCATCGTAAACGACGATCTCGCCCTCGGGATCCCAGACCGAGACCCAGACTTCGGTGCCGTCCCGGTTGTACTCGAAATGGACCGACCGTCCACGCTCTCCTACCTGCCAGCAGCGGTGGATCTTGGCCTCCTGCTTCGAATACACGCACACCTTGCGAGCATCCTCTGGGTCGTTGCTCATCGGCATGTCCACCCAGACCCACGGGGAGTTGGGGTGGGTCTTGATGAACAGGGTCCCGGTGCCGTCCAGCTCGATCTCCCGGACGACCTTCCAGGCGTGCTCCGGACGATTCTCGGGGTCGGCCCCGTACACCGCAATGAGTCCCTGTCCGATGTGCCCGGTGGCGTTGACCCAGCCGTAATCCGGGTCTTCCCAGTTGACCCCACGGCCGGGATGCGGCTTGATGCCCGTTTCGAATTTCGTGACGAACTCCTGCTCCTGGACGTCGATCACCACCACCTGGTTCCGCATGTTGGCCGCGACCATGAAGTAGCGCCCCGTGTGGTCCCAGCCGCCGTCGTGCAGGAACCGCTCCGCAGGAATTCGGGAGACCATGGGGAAGCCATCCTTGGAGTAGTCGACCAGCGCCACGTGGCCTGACTCCTTGAGAGCCAAGACCCAGACGGGGTCGAAGTGGGAGGCGATGATCGACGCCACCCGGACCTCCTCGAGGGGCTCGTTGGTGTCGTAGGTGTTGCCTTCGACGCTGGTCACGTTGAGGGGCTCGAGGGTCAATCCGTCGAACACGATGTACTGGGGCGGCCAGTAGCATCCCTCGATGAGGTACCGGTCCTCGTAGCCCTCGTACTTGCTGGCGTCCACGCTTCGTGCGTCCATGCAGCCCTGGACCTGGGCCACCAGGGTCGGCTTCTCACTCCACAGATCGATCAGGGTGACGCGGCCGTCGCGTCCGACGGCATAGAAGTACCGGCCGCTGGAGGACGAGCGGAGAATGTGAACCGCATACCCGGTCTGGATGACCTCCACCAGCTGGTAGTTGTCGCCGTCGAGGATGGCCACCTTCCCCGCGTCACGCAGGATCACCCCGAAGTAGTTCTCCCAGTTGCGCCGTGTCCGGGGCGAAGTCGGGCGATCCTCCACTGGTATCTTGAGATCCCAGCTGCTGTGTATCTCGCTCAGGGGCCTCCCCGGTGGATCCGGCGGCGGCAGTTGCACGTACTTCGCCATGATCTCGATTTCCGCATCCGTGAGGAACCCCTGCTGGCCCCACGGCGGCATGCCACCGGGGCTGCCGTTGATCAGGATTGCCCGCAGGGCCGCCGTGCCCATCTGGGAGGTCCGCTCGGGTTGGATGTTCGGACCCGTCGCCCCGGCTCGGAGCGTGCCGTGGCAGCCGGCGCACCGTTCGAAGAATATCCGCCGCCCTGTTGCGAAGTCCTCGGCGGAGAGCTCGATCGGACCCTCCTCCGCTGCGGCGACCTCGATCACGCGACCCTCACTCACCGCGCTGATGTAGTCGAGAACATCGTCGATCTCTTGGTCGGAGAGGTTGGGGGGCGCCATGGGAACGTTGTTCCACTCAGCCAAGATCGCCCGCCCGATAGAGTCGGTCTCGATCATCCCCAGCGGATCGCGCATCCACCGTACCAGCCAGTCCTGCTCGCGACGCTGGTGAATGTCCTTCAAGTCGGGTCCCACCCGCGGACCCTCTCCGATGGAATGGCAGGCGAAACAGACCCGGTCGAAGATGTCCTTCCCCGGGTGGGCCGCGGCACCTTGCTCACCACCGGCTCCCCGTTCGCCCCCGCATCCTGCGAGCGAGAACAGGGCAGCAATGGCAGTGCCTAGCGAGAGGTTGCGCCCGGCGCGACTGGACGGCACTGGTTGGTTCATCGTTCAAACCTCGCCGCGTAATGGGGTTGGTTGGATTCGCGTGATGATCGAGCCCGGCGGTGGTGCATTGCGCCGCAGCCGATGACAGGCGCGCCACCACTGCTGTTCGGGTGCTGAGGGTAGATGTCTCTGCGGGAGTGGATACGCGGCTCGCCGGGCGCGTGAAGGGGGTCGAGCACTTCGGTGCCACGCATTGCCTGCGTGTCCCCTATTCCCTGCGGCACCAACGCCCGATAGTCAGCGTCGTGCGGCGCGTGTGCAGCCGTCTGCGATCCTCTCATCCACTCCATCCCACCACGGATCGCCGGCCGATCAGCGGTCGGCGTCGTTTGGCACGTCGCCAGACCTGGTGAGCTCGCGATGGCTGGGGATTCCCGCTCGACAGGGGTCCAGCTCGGGGACTTCCACTACACGATTCTGGTGGCCCGCGCGCTCATTTGTCCAGCCGGCTATAATCGGATATTAACATGAAAATAACGTGTTTAGGGCCGCCAGGCTAGGGGTGACCAGCCCGCCTTCGGCAGCCCGGGCGGGGCTGTCGCTGTCTGGACGCCGTCGCATGGCAAGCGGCGCGGGCACAGCGGCGTGTTAGATTGCCCCGATCTCCCGCCAGGTATCGAGAATGCCAGGTACCACTACGCTACCCCGTTCGTGGAGGCTTGCCGTGAGACGACTGCACGTGCGTGTCTACCTGCTCACCGCCTTATTCGCAGCCGGTGCCTGCGGCGTCCTTGAGGGGCAGAGCTCCTCAATCGTCGAGCACTACCGCGGCGTCGCTGACCGCATCATCGACGCGGCGCTGGCGGACAGCTCGGCCTACGAACGGCTGGCCCTCCTGGTGGACAAGTTCGGGCATCGTTTCAGCGGTAGCGACAACCTCGAGCGGGCGCTGGACTGGATTCTCGAGGAGATGCGGCGCGATGGCCTGGAGAACGTGCGCGGTGAGGAAGTGATGGTGCCGCATTGGGTGCGGGGCAGCGAGTCAGTCGAGTTGCTGCAACCACGTCACCGTGACCTGCCGATGCTCGGTCTTGGGGGAAGCGTCGGGACTCCGCCAGAGGGGGTCACCGCCGAGGTGCTGGTGGTGAGCAGCTTCGAGGGTCTCGAAGCGCGTCGGGACCAGGCGGAGGGGAAGATCGTGCTGTTCAACGTGCCGTTCACCACCTATGGGCGGACGGTGCAGTATCGGGGGCGTGGTGCCGTCGCGGCTGCCCGGGCCGGTGCGGTGGCCGCGCTGCTTCGCTCGGTCACCCCCCACTCATTGCAGACGCCGCACACCGGAGCGATGGGCTACAGCCCGGGCGTGCGGCGGATCCCGTTTGCCGCCGTAACCGTGGAGGACGCGGAGTTGCTGCAGCGTCTCCAGGATCGGGGTGAGCGGGTGGTGGTGCGGCTCAAGATGGAAGCCCAGATGCTGCCCGACGCACCTTCACGCAACGTGATCGCCGAGGTCGTCGGGTCCGAGCACCCGGAAGAGGTGGTGGTGTTGGGTGGCCATATCGATTCCTGGGACGTGGGACAGGGCGCCATGGATGACGGCGGTGGCAGTGTAGCGGCGTGGGAGGCGGTCCGCCTGATTCAGCGGTTGGGTCTACGGCCCCGTCGGACGCTGCGGGTCGTGCTGTGGACCAACGAAGAGATCGGCCTCCGTGGCGGTCGGGCATACCGGGATGCCCACGGGGATGAAGTACAGAACCACGTACTCGCTATGGAATCTGATGCGGGGGTGTTCAAGCCGTCCGGGTTCGGCTTTTCCGGATCTGACGAAGCCTTTGCCATCGTGGCGCAGGTGGGACGGCTGCTCGACCGCATCGAGGCCGGTACGGTGACGCGAGGTGGCGGTGGTGCCGATATCGGCCCGCTGATGCGCGCCGGCGTGCCCGGGATGGGACTGAGGGTCGAGGGCTCCCGCTACTTCTGGTATCATCACACCGACGCGGATACAATCGATAAGTTGGATCCCCGTGAGATGGCGCTCTGCGTGGCGACGATGGCGGTTATGGTCTACGTGGTCGCCGACCTGCCTGAGCGTCTTCCCCGGGCGAACTGAGGAACCGGCAGGTCGACTGCTCGGTTTGGCATGCGATACTTCGATTCCCTAGGAGGAGCCATGTCCTTCCGCACCATTGGCAGGCTTGCGGTGGTCGGCGTGCTGAGTGCCGGTCTGGCGTGTGCTGGGGCGGAGCAGGAAGCCGGTGAGGAGGCCGGGGCAGGCGTCGCCGTCCCCGACACCACCGCCGCGGCACTGTGGGCCCACCTGGAGGGGGCCGGCTACGCCGCGAATTGGACGTTGTGGCCGGACAAGGGTCAGCTCTATCAGGGCACCGAGCCGCACGGCATGCTGCTCACGACCTACCTGAACGAGCTGGCCCTGGACGCCCTGACGAACAAGGCAGGCACCATGCCGGCGGGTGCCATCGTGGTGAAGGAGAACTATATGCCCGATAGCGCCCTGGCGGCTGTGACGGTGATGTACAAGGCTGCCGTGGGCTACAACCCCGAGCACAACGACTGGTTCTTCCTCAAACGCCTGGCGGACGGGACGGTTGAGGCATCGGGCAGGGTGGCCGGATGCCAGGGATGCCACGCAGGTGTGGCGGCGAACGATTACCTCTTCACCGGCTCTCTGAGCCAGTAGATCCGGCCCACTGGCCCGGCGTCGCCGAACGCCGGTCGGTGCGTGTGAGGAATGCGAGGGGTGCCCCGGCATGGCCGGAGCCGCCCCTCGTGTCAAACGCGCGACTAAACCCAGGAATCACATCGCTGTCTTACGGCTCACCCGCCACGGCACCCTGCCCACTGATGCCGTGCTTCTCGAGCCGGTACCGGAGTGTGTCCCGGCTGAGTCCAAGGAGCTTCGCCGCTTGGGTCACGTTGCCCCCGGTGCGGGCGAGCGCCTGGCGAATGAGATCACGTTCCACCTCCTCGACGCGGACACCGTCGGCAGGCAGCTGAATCGCATGGTTCCCGGTGGCTCGGGCAGTCCCGGTGCCCCGAATCTCTCCCGGCAAGTGGTGCGGGCGGATCTCTTCGGCGTCCTCCAGGATTAGCGCGCGCTCGAGCACGTTGCGCAACTCCCGGACGTTGCCGGGCCATGAGTACGCCTCCAGGATAGCGATCGTGTCCTGCAGGAGAGTAGTAGGGCCGCGCTTGAGATCCCGGGAGAGGCGCTCCATGAAGAATACGGCGAGTGGAGCAATGTCCTCGGGTCGGTGGCGGAGCGGCGGGAGGTAGACCGGAATCACCTTCAGGCGGTAGTAGAGGTCCTTCCGGAATGTGCTCTCTTCCACCGCCCGATCGAGGTCGCGGTTCGTGGCGGCGATCACCCGAACGTCCACGCTGAGATCGGTGGTGCCCCCCAAGCGCTTGAACTTGGCGTTTTCCAGAAATCGGAGCAGCTTCGCCTGGGCGCTGGACGGCATGTCGCCGATCTCGTCCAGGAATAGCGTTCCTCCGTCGGCCAGCTCTGCCAGCCCCTTCTTGCGTTCCCGGGCATCGGTAAACGCTCCCCGCTCGTGGCCGAACAACTCCGACTCCAGCAGTTGCTCTGGAAGCGCGGTGCAGTTGATCTCGAGAAACGGCTGACCGCTACGAGCGCTCCGGGCATGAATGGCCCGGGCCACCACGTCTTTTCCGGTGCCGCTCTCACCCTGGAGGAGCACTGTGGCTGACTCCGTGCGGGCGATCTTCTCGACGGTCTCGGCAATCTCCCGCATCGCCGCGGAGCGCCCCACCAGCTCTACGTGGGCAAACTGCCAGCGGTGCAGTTCTCTCAGGCCCGCTACCTGCTGGCGCAAGGATCGGGCTTCGAGCCCCTGTTCAATGGTGATGAGGAGGTCGTCGAGGTCGATGGGTTTCTGCAGGAACTGGTAGGCACCTGCCTTTACAGCGCGAACCGCCGTTTCGATCTCGCCGTACGCGGTGACAATGACAATGATCAGTTCCCGATCGATCTCGTGGTAGCGTCGTAGGAGCTCGATTCCGTCAGCGTCAGGGAGACGCAGGTCGAGGAGCATCAGCGCCGGGTTCCTCTCCTGAACGAGGCGCAAGCCGTCCCTGCCGGTCGCTGCCGTGACCACGCTGTATCCGGCTGCACCGAGATGCTCGCTGAGCCAGTCGCGGATCAACGGTTCGTCATCCACGATCCCAATCAAGGATTGCGCCTTCATGACTCTGGCGGCTCCTGCTCGGCCGGTGTGAACACGAGTCTGAACGTAGATCCTTCACCAGGTTCGCTTTCGACTTCGATGCGGCCACGGTGCCGCTCCACGATTCCCCGGCTAATGGCAAGGCCCAGACCGGTGCCCTGGCGCTTGGTCGTGTAGAATGGCCGGAAGATCGTCTCCCGCTGCTCCATCGGGATTCCAGCTCCCGTATCCGATACGGAAATGCGAACCCCGCCATTTGTGGACTCGGTGGATACCGAGAGCAGCCCTCCCGGTCCCATGGCCTGAATCCCGTTGAGTGCCAGGTTGACCAGCGCTTGCGTCATGAGTTCCGGATCGACCCGGATCTGCGGGACCGTTCCAGCCTGACGCTTCTCGATGCGCACGCTCGCCGCGTCGGCTTGCGCCCCGACGAGTCCAACAACCCGGTCCACCAGCTGCTGAGGATCGGCCCACACCAGCCGGAGCTCCTTTGGGCGGGCGTAGCTCAGGAGGTCCCGGATGGCTGACTCGATTCGGCGGAGTTGTGCCCGAATCTGAGCCAGGATGTTCTGCTTCTGCGAATCGCCCTGCAGTTGCCCGGACAACAGGTCGACCCCGCTTGCCACCACGACGAGTGGGTTCTTGATCTCGTGTGCAATGCCAGACGCTAGCTCCCCGACCGAGGCCAACTGGGCCGCACGGCGCATCTCCTGATCGTGGAGTTCCTGGATCTGTTGCGCCGATGTCTTGAGTTCCCGGGACATCTGATTGAAAGTGTTCCCCAGGTCTCCTAGCTCGTCCTGCCGATCGATGGCGACCTCGACACCGAGCTCGCCGCCGCGAATCCGTTCCGCCGCCGAGACGAGACGCCGCAGCGGGGCAACAATCGATCGGGCGACGACCCACACCACCGCCACCAACATGAGGGCGAACGCCACCTCGAGTACCGCCGCGAGCAAGGCCAGCGACCGCAATTGCCCAAACGCGCTCGCCACGGGCTGCTCGGCGATATACAGCCACGGGAGCCCGGGCATCGCTACCGAGGTGGCAAGGACCTCGACGCCTTCGTAGTTCCGGTACCGGGCAATGGAGCCCACCGGCTCTTCAACCAGGGGTGAGGGGAATGGCTCGCCATACTCCAACGACTCGTGGAGGTGGGGCACGATCAGGGGATACCCTCGCTGGTCCACGACATAGGTGTGAACGTCCTCCGCGAGGTGAGGGGGTATCCGGAGGAAGTCCGTGACCCCCCCAAGGCCGACCGTTCCCGCGAGCACGCCAATCCGGCTTCCTGCACCATCGCGGATGGGGGTCGCCAGCAGGTAAACTGGGCCGGAGAGACTCGCCTGGGTGGCCCACCGGTCGGTAAAGAAGCGACTCCCGTGGGCCCGCCGGAACACCTCGGAGTCGGACAGGTCTGTGCCGACCCGGGCATGCCGCGTTGCTGCCACCACGAAGCCGGTCGAATCGATGAGGAACAGCTCGCTCAGCGACTCGAGCTCTGCCAGCTTCCGGTCGAGGTACTCGTGGAGCGCCGACACGGGGATGGCCTGGCGCCGGCCCGCTCGGATCTCCGCCGCAGCTAGGGGGACGCCGCTTGCCAAGAAGTCCTCGCCCGCCGCCACGGCATCCAGGTACAGGTGGTGCCGTTCCAATTCGCTCGCGATCTGGTGTGCCTGGGCGCCCGCCAACGCCGCGAGATAGCGCTGTACCTGGCCCTCGAGAATGCGCCGGGTCACCTGGTACCCAACCGTGTTCGACACAAACAGGGGTACCAGCGACAGGACGAGAAACCAGAGGAGGATGCGTCCCCGCAGTCCCGCGGGCCGTCTAGCTCCTCGTCGGGATTCCTGGGACATGCTATTGGCTTGCCCTCGGCCGCGGTCGCCCAGTGCCTGGCTGTGTGCAGAGAGCCCATCGGACCCGTGCGCTCTGGGCTGAACAGTCCCGATTCCTTGGTGCATCGCGACGGCAGTGCGTATTGAAGGCCACCGATTCACCTGCTTTCAGGTACTTGCGGCCCGATCGCAGCGGCCGTCTGGCAGTGCCGCCTGGCGGTCGGGTCGGTCCCCGGGGCGGACCGGGTGATTTCCCCCAAAACCTGTCCCGTTTAATCACGAGTAGCAAGATCGATACCCCCGCGCAAGTGCCGGAAAAAAATGGCGTTAGACATAGCTGGGTAGCGGCGGCGGCCGCTGGGCGACGGAAATGCCCCACCTGGGCGGGGCATTTGGCCCATCACCCCTGTGCCTCGAGCGTCGGGTGATCACCGTAACCTGCACTGCGGCAATGACTTAGGTGTGCCTGTCGCGGTGGTACGCATCCTGCATTGCCAGCAGCCTGGGGTTATTCCCTTTGAGGTTCAGTGTGCCAACGACACCAGCAGGAGGGGTACGCATGCGGTGGCTATCGACAGTGGCAGGAGGCGCCTTGGCTGCAGTGCTCGTGGCGGCGCCACAACCGGCGTTGGGCCAGGGCCTCATGGTCACGGGGTACGCCGACCTTGAGATCGTCCTTGGCGACGTGAACTCGGATGACCGCGAGTTCTTCTTCGACAATCACCACTTCAACATCATCGCGCTTGGCAAGCTGGTCGAAGACGTCTTCGCGGCGGTGGAGGTGGAGTACGAGCATGGCGGGGGTGAGATCGCACTGGAGTACGGGTACATCTCGTACACCGGCATCAGGAATCTGCGGATCTCGGGCGGCAAGTTCATCGTGCCGTTCGGTCGGTTCAACAAGGATCTGCACCCGACGTGGATCAACAAGATGCCGGATCGCCCCCACGGGTTCCGCGACATCTTCCCGCAGACCTACAGCGACGTCGGCATCTGGCTGTCGGGCGGCGCACCGGTGGGAACATCCGGGGCTCGCGTTACTTACGACGCGTTCGTCGTAAACGGTCTGGGTTGCGTCGATTGCACGGGCATCCGGGGTATGCGCCCAGGCGACGACGAGGAGCTGCGCGACCAGTTCGATGGTGTTCGGGATGATGGCAAGTCGGTGGGCGGTAGGCTCGGGATCGAGCTGGCACCGCAGGGGTTCGACTTCGGTGCCTCGGGGTACTACGGAAGCTACGATCCGGTCAACGACCTCAACCTCGCGATGTTCGGGGTCGATGCCGCGTTCCGCTACCGGGCGCTGGAGCTGCGCGCCGAGGGCGTGCTGGCCAGTCAAGATGCCGTCGGCGGAGACCTCACTAAGAAGGGTGGGTACGCCCAGGCGGCCTACCTGATCCAGCGGCGGTTCGAGCCGGTCGTGCGGTTCAGCATGCGTGACATGCCCGGTGACGATTCAGACGCCTGGCGGCTGTCGTTCGGAGCGAGCTTCTACGTTTCGGCCAGCGCGGCGATCCGCCTCGCCTACCATCACAACGACGAGAAGGCCGGCTTTGATTCGGACAATGACGACGTCATTGCCCAGTTCACCATGAGCTTCTAGAGGGGGCCGACCATGAGGATGACTATGAAAGGATTGCTTGCGGCCGGCCTCTTGGCTGTCGCGAGCTACAGCATTCCGGCGGGCCTCGCAGCGCAGCAGCGCTCAGGGGTCGAGATCTGGTCACAGACCTGCGGCAACTGTCACATGGTCCAACCCGCCAACCGGTACACGGCGGACCAGTGGGAATCGATCATGGTGGACATGATGATTCTCGCTCGCATGACGGACGATGAGGCCGCGGCGGTCCTCGACTTTCTCAAAGGCGGAGCCAAGCGGGTCGCCCAGTCGGAGGCCGAGGGCGAACAGCGGGTGCTGGCGCGGCTGGCCTCGAGCGATCCGACACTTACTGGGACCGCGGTGCCCAGTGGCGCCGAGATCTATGCCAAGGAGTGCGTCGCCTGCCACGGTAAAGCTGGCGAGGGTGATGGGCCGGCGGCCGTAGCGCTCAATCCCAGGCCCACGGATCTGACCAAGGCGGAGTTTCAGCAGGGGCGCACGGATGACCAGCTCACCGAGGTGATCGCCAAGGGTAGGAAGACGATGCCGGGGTATGGCAAGCGGCTAACTCCCGAAGAGATCGCCGCACTGGTCGCCTACATCCGGGAGCTGGGAGAGAAGGCGAAGCAGTAGGGAACCGGCATCGACGGGCGGTGGGCTCAACCCTGCCGCCCACCATGCTCATTGAGATCTCGATCGGCGAGCGCGGCGAAGGTTGTGTTAGGTACCTGCGAGCCGAAGCAAGGCACCATGGCACTCCCCCGCTTCGGACTGTTCAATCCCACCTGCCAGCCTCACCGTCGCGCTCGCCGATTCACTCCTCCGGGTGCCCCGGTGCGGAAAGTCACACGGGGTTGCCCGCAAGCCTATCCAATTCCTGCAGCTGGCTCCGGGTGCCAAGCGCGATCAGCACATCCCCCGGCTCGAAGCGCATCTCCTCAGGCGGGTTGGTCAGAATCGCCCCCTGGTCGTGGCGACGCACGGCCAGGACGTTGGCGCCCGTCCGTCTCCTCACGTGTGCCTCTTCCACGGTCTTGTCGTGCAGATCGCTACCCTCGCGTACGCGGCACTCTTCCAGTAGCAGCTCGAGGCTACCTGAATGCATCACCACGTCGAGGAAGTCGGTAACCGACGGATAGAGCAGCTGCCGCGCGATTCGTCGGCCGCTGATCGTGTGAGGCGAGATGACGTGGGTGGCACCGGCCCGGAGGAGCTTGGGCTCACTGGACTGGAGATTCGCTCGGGCCACGATCGGCAGGTCTGGGTTCAATGAGCGTGCGCTCAGCGTGATGAACAGGTTGGCGGCGTCATCCCCGGTTGCCGCAACCAGTCCCGCGGCACGCTCGACTCCCGCACGGTGCAGTATGGCGTCGTCTGCCCCGTCGCCGGTCACCCACAGCAGCTGGCCCGCTCCCTCCTCCGGCCCTGCGGAGGTGTCTACCACCACGCACTGCTTGCCCTTCCCTTGGAGGTCGAGCAGGATCTGCTGGCCTACGCGGCCGAAGCCGCAAACGATGTAGTGCCCGCTAAGGGCGTTGATGCGCTGTTGCATACGCGTCTTCCGTAGGGCCCCCGTGAGTTCGCCACTGACGATGTACTGGGAGATTGCCGCGAAGAGATACGCCACCGCGCCGACCCCTGCTGCGATGAGACCCGTGGTGAAGATGCGCCCTGCCGCGGATAGCGGTCGCACCTCGCCGAAACCCACGGTCGACAGGGTGATGACGGTCATGTACAGCGATTCGGCGACGCTCCAGCCTTCCAGGATCATGTAGCCGCCGGTGCCGGCGGCAGTAATGCAGAGAAACGCCAACGTGAAGCGGGTGAGCCGTCGGCGCATCGCCACGCGAGGACTGGCGGCCCTCGTGAGTGGAACCGGGAACGGAGGGGTCAATGCTCGATCGCTGGGCGCGTGGTGCGGTAACATGCCGAGGCTCGTGTCGCTGGGCAAGAGCCGGCGCTACTGGCGGCGCCGTGATCGTAGGGGCGCAGCATGGCTGCGCCCCTACGTGCTGGTCACGGGAGTGTGAGTGTCCTATTCTTCGGGCGCTGGCACGGACCCGCCACGGGCGCTTGCCCATGTCCGTGCACTCCCCTTGAACATGCGCGGAGGACAGCTGATGCCTGACCACATCTACAAGACCACTGAACTCGTTGGGACATCTGGCGAGAGCATTGAGGGCGCCGTTGAGAACGCCCTTGCCCGGGCGAGGAAGACGGTGCGCAACATGCGCTGGCTGGAAGTACGGGAGATTCGGGGCCACATCGAGGAGGGCGCGCTGACCCAGTGGCAGGTGGTCCTCAAGATCGGATTCACTCTGGAAGACTAGTAGCGTGGCAACTGAGGAATCGCTCAGACGCTCTCTCTCGGAGAGTGGGTCCATCGAGTTGGATCGGAACTGAGGCTGAGGAGGGTGATCGACATGCGGCTGCCATGCGGGTACAGCGTTCTCGCCGGTCTCTTACTGGCGCTCGTGGGAAGCACTCCGGCCTTGGCACAAGGCCGGGGGCTCAAGCTCTATATCTCGGCGGACATGGAAGGCGTGGTTGGTGTGGTTACCGGTGACCAGCTGGGCCCCTCCGGGTTCGAGTACGGGCGGTTTCGGGAGTTCATGACCCAGGAGGTGCTCGCAGCGATTCGCGCCGCGCTAGCGGCGGGAGTCCAGGAGATTCTGGTGAGCGACTCCCACGGCAACGGGGAGAACCTGCTGCTTGAGAAGCTCCCCAACGACGTGCTGGTCGTGCGGTCGTGGCCTCGGCCGCTCATGATGATGCAAGGCATCGACTCCACCTTCGATGCCGTCATTCTCCTGGGGTATCACGCCGGCACGACCAATCCGGAGGGAGTCCGGGCTCATACCATCTCGAGCGGGCGCCTGGCTGACATCAGGCTCAACGGGCGTTCCGTGCCCGAAGCGGGGATCAGCGCGGCAATCGCAGGGCATTTCGGCGTGCCGGTGATCATGATCTCCGGTGGCGATGCGGCTGTCGCCGAGGCCCAGGCGCTGCTGGGTGACATCGAGGGAGCAGTGGTCAAGTGGAACTACAGCTTCCACTCGGCCAAGACCCGCACTCCGCAGGCAGCCTACGATCTCATTGAACAGAAGGTCGCCCGGGCCCTCCGGCGACTGGATGACTTCAAGCCCTTTGTGCTCTCGACGCCGGTGACGCTCGACGTGCGCTTCAAGAACTACCGGCCGTCCCAGCTCTTGGCCTATCTGCCGATCGTCGAGCGGACCGACGCCCACAGCATCCGCTATGTGGGCGGCGATATGATCGCTATCGCGAAGTTCGTGGAGTTCATGATGAGTTACAACGCGGGGCTGGAACCCTGAGCGCTGATTCTGAAGCCTTCGGCCATCAGCCCTCAGCCGGCAGCGTTGAGCTGATTGCGCCGCGACTCGCAATTCGCCGTTCGCTATTCGTGTCTGTTACGGCATCCTCACGAACTGCTAATTGCGAATTGCAGAATGCGCGCTGAAGACTGATGGCTGACGGCTGAAAGCCGATGGCTGACACACCTCTCTCAGGGCGACTGAGAACTCCGGCAGTCCGGGTCGGGGTGGTTGTGGGCTTCATGGTGCTGGCCTTGGTCACCTACCATGGCGCACTGCGGTTGCCGATGAGCAGCGATGGCCGGTTCCTCACCTACCAGAATGCGTTCGTGCGCGACCTGGGCGGGCTGGCGCGGATCTGGACCGCCGACTTCTTCGAGGGCGCTATCACCCACGGTGTGCCATACCAATCCGGGTATTATCGCCCCATCACCAACGCCTTGTTCTGGATGGAGTACCGGTTCGCAGGAGACCGGGATCTGCTCTACCACCTGAGTCAGGTGCTGCTCCATGGACTCAACGCGTTGCTCGTGGCGCTGCTCTGCTTCCGCATCAGCCGGGACCGACTCACAGGTGGCGTCGCCGGGCTCGTATTCCTGCTGCATCCCGTCCACGCATTCGCCGCGACGGAACCGGCGGCGCGGGCCGATGTCGTCTTTCCTCTGTTCTACGTGCTCGGGCTGGTGGTCTTCGATTCGGCACTGCGCGAGCCGGAGCGCGCGAGCAGGTGGAAGGTCGGACTGACGGTGCTGCTCTACCTCCTGGCGGTCCTGAGCAAGGAAATGGGGATCACGCTCCCAGCGGTGCTCGTCTTGCTCGTGCTGTACCGCCACTTCGCGGATGGCGTCCCGCTCAGGAGAATTAGGTGGACCCTGCCGGTGTGGGGTGCCCTGGCTGCGTATCTCGTTTGGCGGTTCGGTGTCATCCATCTGCCGCCGCCCTCCGTGGGGTATGCCGCGGCGCACACGCCCCTCACCCTGACGCTCGGCGCGCTCAAGGGGATCCTCATCCACATATCGCGGATCGTGCTGCCCCTCGGTGCCGACTATCCGGAGCTGAACCCGCGGCTCATCAACGTCGTGAGTACTCCCCTGGGCAACCCCCTCACCTACATCGCGCTCGCGGTGGTCGTCTGCCTGGCGGCGATCGCCTTCCTCTGGAGATGGAATCCCTTCATCGCCTTCTGGTCGGGCTTCTTCCTGTTGTCGTTCTCGCCGCTGTTGCGCGTCGACAACATCTCCGGCACCCTGGGAACCAACGTGCTCTTGACGCAGGAGCGGTGGATCTATCTTCCCGCCGTCGCCGTGGCGGCCGTGGCGGGCTATGGCGTCTCCCGCCTCGTCCGCTCCCAACTTGGTCGCACAACCAAGGCGGTCCTCGTAACCGCCGTGGTCGTGGTGCTGGTCATGCTCGGGCGGTCGGCTGCGGCGCACGCCGGCCGGGATGGGGACCCCTTTGCCCAGCTGCGCCGTCTCTATCTGTTTTCGGACGAGCAGCTGAATCGCTTGCAGCGGGCGAACAAGCTGATCCTTTACGCCCAATGGGTTGCCGCGCCCATGGGTGACCTGAATGAGGCGGAGAGCCGAGCACGTGAGGCAGTGAGGCTGGTACCGGACTCGCCCATCTCTGCGGCTGCCCTCGCCAATATTCTCGGCCAGTCTGGAAAATGGGAGGAGGTTGTCGAGGTATTGGCGCCCTGGCGGTCACCGTCACTCGAAGAGCTACGGAGGCATACCGAGACGAACTTCCGGGTGGCCGACGATCTCAACCGAGTGAACCCCGGGATCACCTTCCTCCTGGCCCGCGCGTACGCGCATGTGGGTGACGGGACTCAGGCGATGGCTCTCCTGTGCGAGTCGGTGCGCAGGGGTTTCAATCAGGAGCGCGTTGCGGATGCGCTTCGTGAATCCTACGCCCTGAACGGACCGCCTGCCTGCGCCGCGGCCACTGATCGGGAGTCGTGTGTGGCCGGTGCTCAGCTGCCGGCCGATGCCGGATGGACCTTGCCGTTCGACGCCGCAACGTGTGGCACGTGGGTGGATGCTGTTCGAGGCGTCCGCTAGAGAGGGAGGCGCCTGAAGAAGGGCTCGGGGATCGACCGAAGCACCAGCATGATCCAGCGCCAATACCACGGGATGTAGACGACCGCCTGACCCCGCAGCATGGCTCGGTGGATCCGCTTTCCGACTCGCTCGGCCGAGGCGAACAGCAGGTTCTTCGGCAGGTGCGCCGTCATCGGTGTGTCGACCAATCCGGGTTTGACGGTCAGTACCCGGACGCCCGCCGGCGCCAGCCGGGCCCGCAGCCCTTCGAGGAAGCGTGCCAGCCCGCCCTTCGCGGCGCCGTAGACGTAGTTGCTCCGGCGGCCGCGGTCCCCTGCCACTGAGGTGATGACCGCGATACACCCCGTTCCTTGCTCGTAGAAGTAGGAGGAGAGAACCGTGAGGATCGATACCGGGCTCACGAGATTCACCTCGAGCGCATCGGCCGCGTACTCTCGGTCCCGCTCCGCTCTCTCCTGCGCCGGCAATGTCCCATGTGCTATGAGCACGCCATCGATCCGTCCCAGGAATGCCCTGGCCCCTTGCAGGATCTCCGGATGGCGCGTCGTCTGGGTCAGATCTACCGCCAACGATCCCACCTTCGATGCACCTCGCACCGATAGATCGTCCGCAACGGCCTGAAGCTTGTCGGGACTCCGCCCCACGAGAAAAAGCGCCGCGCCCGAGCGGGCAAAACACTTTGCGGTCTCCTGGGCGATGGCCGAGGTGGCACCGACGATGAGGACCCTTTCCATGCTAGTCCGTGGCGCCGGTCACCCGCCTCCAGAAGCTGGAGGAGAACCGGGGATCCATGTGCTTGAGAAAGTCATCACAGGTTGGGTAGTAACGGGCGAAATGTTCCGGTGACATGCGGGCGTCCTTCGCCGGGTACACGGCGCCACCAGCCTGTGCCACCACGGCGTCCAGGTCATCGCACAGTGCCAGGGTGGGACGACCCTGGAACGGGAAATCCAGTGCCAGCGTCAAGCCGGGACGGGGGAACGATAAGAGTCCCGGAGACGCCCGCTGTCCGAACTGCTTGAGGACTGCGAGGAACGAGCCGCGTCCGGCGCGCGCGGTCCGTTCGAGGATCTCCCTGATCGCGTCCCTGCCTACGCGCGGCGGTACGACGCACTGATACTGGAGAAACCCTGGGCGACCATAGACGCGATTCCAGTTCCGCACGCTGTCGAGGGGGAAAAAGAATCGTTCGTACGGGGTGAGCCGCTTGCGGGTAGTGGTGAACTGCCCACCGTAGTAGCACGTGTTGAACGCCTTCATGGTGTATCGGTTCAGCAGCACGCGCGGTGCGTAAAACGGCACGCTCAGCGCCACGGTACCGCGCGTCCTGACACCGGCCGGCACGGTCTGCTGCACGTGGTTGGCCCGGTGGAACACGCCTCGTCCGAGCTTGCGGCCACCGGCCAGACAGTCGATCCATGCCACGGTATGCTCGCAGGTTGCGTCGGACTCCTCGCTGATTTCGAAGAACTCGTTCAACTGTCCGAATCGAATCCGCTCCACCTCTAGCAGGGCGGTCCCCACTCTTGCGAGCTGCAGCTCCGCCGAGAGGATGAGGCCTGTGAGTCCGAGCCCGCCGACTGTCGCCGCGAACAGATCGCTGTGTGACTCGGGCGAGCAGGTCATCCGCTCGCCGCTGGATCTGAGGAGTTCCAGGTTCCGCACATGGCAGCCGAAACTGCCGGCCCGATGGTGGTTCTTGCCGTGAATGTCGTTGGCGATCGCGCCGCCCACCGACACGAACTTGGTACCGGGAATGACGGGAAGGATCCACCCCCGCGGCAGGGTGACTGCTAGAATCTCCGCCAGCGTCACGCCCGCTTCGCACGCAAGAATGCCGTGATCATGATCGAACGAGATGAACCGTCGTAGCCCGGACGCGTCGAGGAGTACCCCACCCTCGTTGAGACAGCTGTCGCCGTAGCTCCGCCCCTGTCCGAACGGCAACACAGAACGGTCCAACGTATCCCAGCGCGGGACGTCGCACCGCCAAACGATCTGCAGGACGTCCTGCCGTGCCACCCGCGGGTAGCGGCCCCACGACTGGTAGCGGGGGCCCGCGGGCACCACTGGCATTGGCGTTGCGTCTTCGCGGACCAGGGAGAGGCTGTGCGCGGGCATGCCCTCGATCTCCCGTCTCCAGCTACCTGGCAGCGTGCTGTCCCAGAAGTTCGTTGCAAATCGCACGCATCGGTAGGTTCCGGAAGGCGCGTAGGTACCGACGGTCACGGCCCCGAACGGGTCGTAGCCAGGCCGATGGCCTGGCGGCACGGGCGTCGAGTCCGCCGGTACGGCACCGCCTGGAAGAACCTACCGATGTTGCGATTTGTCGCGGACTTCCGACTCGCGACACTACAGCGCCCCGAAGGCGATGATCACCACCGCAAGCGCGCCGACGAGATAGCTCGGCCAGTCACGGGCAGCGAACACGATGGGATCGTCGTCCACCTTGCCGCGGTGGGCGAGAAACCAGATCCGCGTCACCCAGTAGAGGAGCAGCGGTGTGAGGAGCCAGAGTGCCCCCGGCCGCGAGTACAGCAACATGACCTTGTCGCTGTGGAGGTAGAGCCCTAGCACCAGCACCGACAGGTATCCGCTGGCTGCCCCGAGGCTGCGGAGCATCCGGATGTCACCACCGATGTAGCCGCGGTTCAATCGCGCGGGGTCGGTGTCTCGCTCCTCGAACTGTCGCAGCTCGGTGTACCGCTTCAGCATGGCGAGGCTCAGGAAGAAGTACGTCGCGAAGCTCAGCAGCCACGGCGACACCGTGGTCGCCGAGGCCACGCCACCGGCGAGCACTCTGTGCGTGTAGAGCCCGGCAAGCACCAGCACATCCAGGATCGGGACTCGTTTGAAGTAGAATGAGTACGCCGTCGTGAGGAGGACGTAGAGCGCCAGCATGGCTGCAAAGGGGACGGACACGAGAAGTCCGGCGATCACGAAGCTGGCAATCAGGAGCCCGCCTGCGAAACCGATGCCGACCGGGATCTCGACCGCTCCGGCAGCAAAGGGCCGGTGTCGCTTTGACGGGTGTCGACGGTCAGCCGAGAGATCCAATAGGTCATTGGTGATGTAGACGCTCGAGGCCAGGAGCGAGAAGCTGATGAAGGCGGCAGACAGCGTGAGCCACGTGTCGAGCCTGCCGATCTCGTGCGCCATCAGGAATGGTAGAAACAGCAGCAGATTCTTCACCCAGTGATGGATCCTGAGTGCCTTGATCAGCGCTCTGAGGCCCGACGGGTTCGGCGCGACGGACTCGACCGTGCTGAGCCGCCCCGGGTCATGCGGGTCAGGTTTGACCGGGCCGATGGTGTACGCCGTGCGTGCCTCGCGCCAAACGGGCGCATCATGCCTGGCGTCTCCTACGTAGTCGAACTCGCCCGCGTCGAGGTATCGACGGATTGCGGCCAGTGGCTCCTGGGGACCGCTGGTATCCAGTACCAGAACGGTCGAATCGCGATTCAGCTGGTGGGTGACTGCCTGGGCCAGCCGTGGGTCCTGGGCGGTGAGGAACACGATCTGCGCACCGTCGGCGTGGGCCTTGGCGACGACGCGTACTACTGCCTCTCGGTAGGGCAGGGCGCCCGCATCCAGGCTCACCCAGTCCGCGAGTCGTCTGGACAGGAATCGGCGACCGCGCAGCGCCCATATTGGCAGGAGCAGGACTGCCAGCGGCCGCTGTTGCACGCATTGTACGACCGCTTCCCAAAACAGGTCGGTCTGCACCACCGTGCGGTCGAGCTCGACGAACAGGGGGGCCGGCTTGGCGGCAGCTGGGGCACCCATATCAGCGTGAGGTCCTCTGTGCATCAGTCACAGGTTCGCCCGCTCCGGGCAAGCGGTCCCCAACAGGAGAACCCGTGGCTGCTCAGCGGTCAAGGTCGAATATCACAGCCGCTAGCCGAGAGGCACTGCCAGGGTGTGCAGGTGGGGCAGTCAGGCGGCATCGATCCGCCAGTGTAACGGGGCGCCGCCTGGTCACGGCGCCCCGGGGCGACATCAGCCCAACAGTGTCAGGAAGACGCCCGCCGCTACGGCTGAGCCGATGACGCCGGCCACGTTCGGTCCCATGGCCGGCATTAGGGGGTTCACCTTCCCTTCCGTGGATTCCGAGACGAAGCGCTGCACCACGCGAGCAGCCATCGGTACGGCGGATACGCCCGCCGCACCAATGCAGGGATTGATCTTCTTCCGAAGGAACAGGTTGATGAGCTTCGCGAAGAGAATGCCGCCGGCGGTGCTGAACGAGAAGGCCAGGGCACCGAGGATGAGGATCAGGATGGTGCGGTGCGTCAAGAAGTTCTCCGCGTCCATGGTGGCGCCGACAGCGATGCCCAGGAATATGGTGACGACGTCAATCAGCGCTCCTCCAGTGGTCTTCCGCAGCCGCTCGGTCACGCCGCATTCTCGCAGCAGATTGCCGAACATCAGCATGCCGATCAACGGTGTGGCCGAAGGGACGGCCAGCGCAGCGATAATGCCGGTTACAAGGGGAAACAGGATCACGGCTTTCCTGGAGACCGGGATCGCCTGGGGCATGTCGATGGCCCGCTCGCTCTTGGTGGTGAGCAACCGCAGGATGGGCGGCTGGATGATCGGCACCAGGGACATGTAGCTGTAGGCGGCAACGGCTACGGGACCCAGGAGGTGAGGCGCCAACTGGCTGGTGAGGAAGATCGACGTTGGGCCGTCAGCACCGCCGATGATGCCGATGGATGCGGCCTCTTTGGCAGTGAAATCCAGCAGGTACGCGGCGCTGAGTGCGGCAGCGAAGATGCCGAGCTGAGCCGCCGCCCCGAGGAGAAACGTCAGCGGGCGCCCCAATAGCGGGCGAAAGTCCGTGAGCACGCCGACGCCGAGAAAGATGAGCGGCGGGAGCAGTTCGGTCTTGATGCCCGAATCGTAGATCAGCGCAATAATGCCCTCGCCGTATGCCCCCATGTCTGCTAGCGGAAGGTTGGCCAGGACGGCTCCGAAGCCGATGGGGATCAGCAGCAGCGGCTCGTACTGCTTGGTGATGGCGAGGAAGGTGAGGACCGCCGCCACGGCGAACATGACGATATTGCCGAGGCTGAGGTTGGCGAGTCCTGACCGCTGGAACAGCTCGAGGATCGTCTCCACGGGCGCGGCGCTCAGGCAATGGTCATGATCGGCCTGGTAGAGTCGATCTCATCGCCGATCTTGACGTGGATTGCCACCACCTTTCCGTCACATGGTGATCGGATATCGTGTGTGGCCTTCATGGCCTCGACCGATGCCAGCACGCCTCCCTTCGTGACGACGTCCCCTACGCTCACCTTGATGTCGACGACTTCGACGGAGCCGGCGAAGGTGGAGTACACTGGGGTCCCGCCTGTGGGGGCCGGGGCGGCCATGGGGGCCACCGGGGCTGGCGCTGCGGCAGCCGCCACCTGTGGGTTCACGCCCACCCCGGTTGCGGGCTCCAGGGTGACCAGGAAGGTTCGCTTAGTTCCGTTTTCTTCCACCGTGCACCGGGAGGTCACCGGTCCGGTGATGACTGGGGTGGGGGTGGCTGCGGCCGCCGCGGGGGCGGGAGCCGCCGCGGGGGCGGGAGCCGCCGCCGGCTTCGGTTCCTCCTTCTCCTTGAGTGGGATGTCGATCTTGGGTTTGCCGGTCAGCAGCCGGATACCTTCGTTGACTTCCATCTTCTTGCCGGGGACCATGGCCGCCAGCACCAGGAAGATGTTCTGCTCGGTGACGGGCAGTCCCAGTTCCTCCAGGGCCTTCTTGGCTGGCTCGACGTTCTTGGGAGCGGCCTCCAGCGGGTCGCCGTCGAACACGGGCAGATTGAGCTGGTCGGAAGCGGCCTTGACCACCTCTGGGTCGGGCGGGAGCGGCGTCTTGCCGAAGTAGCCCAGCACCGCCTTGCCGTAGCCGGGGTCGATCTTCTTCCAGCGCCCGTACAGGACGTTGTTGAACGCCTGCAGCCAATACTGTTGACTGCCTGGTGTGACGCTGGTCCACGCTCCCCCTGCTTCCACCACCACGGGGAACTCGGCCAACACATCACCGTATTTGTCCAGGATGCCTGCTTTCACCATCATGTGCACGTTCGGCCCGATCGCGCCCCCCGGCATCGGGAACCCGAGGACTCGGGCATCAGCGGTGGTGGTGGTCGGGTTGAACGCGTACTCCTTCATCAACTCGTTGAGCATGTCTTCGATCTTGGACAGCTTGGATACGTCCAGATCGAGAGAGTAGCCGGTTCCCTTGAGCGCGTGCGCCAGGGACCGGCCGTCTGGCTGTACCGTACCGCTCGCCATCGGCCTGACCGAGACGTCGACGCCATCCGCGCCGCCTGCGATCGCGGCCATGTAGCACGCCACGGCCGTGCTGGCGGTGTCGTGGGTGTGCATCCAGAGGGGCATTTCCGGCGGCATGATCTTCTTCAAGCCGACTGCGGAGTCGTAGATGGTCTTCGGGTCGGTGGTGCCGCTGGCGTCCTTCAAGCAGATGCTATCGATGTGAGTGTCGCCCTCCAGCAACCTCCTCCCGATATCGATGTAGAACTCCGGAGTGTGGACCTTGTCCGAGTGGAACGGCAGTCCCATCAGCGCGATGCTGACCTGGTGATGCATGCCGGCATCGACGATCGGCTTCCCCGTGCTGACCAGGTTTCGCACGTCGTTCATGTAGTCGAAGTTGCGATCCCACGTCGTGCCGCTGGCTTTCATCAACTTGGCCTGCAGTCGCAGCCCTTCCATGGACTGCGTCGTCAGCGTCACGCCGGAGACGGAGCGGGTGAGGATCTGTAGATCCACGTCCGGCCCCACCGCCTCACGCATCTTCTTCATGTCTTCGAACGGATCCTCACCCAGGTAGAAATAGGGGGCCTGGTAGCGAGCACCGCCTCCGAACTCGAAGTGTCGAACCCCGATCTCGACGGAGGCTCTCATTGCCGGAAGGAAGTCCTCCAGCCGCACCTTCCCCCCGAAAGAGCTTTGCAGCCCATCGCGAAACGGGGTGAACATCACCCGGATTTTCTTGGCGGTCTTGGCGGAAATCACTTTATCTCCTCGACCTTGGTGATCTTGGTTCCTGGGTACGTGGCGGACACCGCTGTAGTAACAGCGGCGAGAATGGCGGGATCGACCTTGGCCGCTTTCACCGGAAGCACGGCGATCAAGGTTCGCATGACGATCGCCATGGCCCCCAGCAGCAGGAATACTGCGGCGAACGCGGAGAAGCAGATGAGGAGCAGATCATTCGATTGCACGGTCACCTCACCTGTTGAGTACGGACCTGCGGATCGGGATTCGCTCTCGGCTCTGGCTCGAGCAACAATCTGCCGTGGGAGAACGGCTTCTCGAAACCCTCCAGGTAGAGTTCCAGGTCGTCGCCCAGAGCGGTGACCCGGCCCTTGGCGATCACTTCGGGGTCCCCACCCGATGTCTCGGAGCAGATGGCGACATGGCGACCGATCACTAGTGATCGCCGGCGGTACCGCTCGAGCAATACCTCGTAGCGGCCATCTACCAGCAGCCGGTAGTTGTGGTCCAGTGCTTGGATGAGCTTGTCGAACGCCACGCGTTGATTGCAGGTCTTCAGGTCGGGCGCGAAGTCTCGCAGCGAACCGACACGCGGTACGGAGGGTGTGGGCTCGACCGCGGGTGTGGTCTCTACGTTCAAGCCGATGCCGATCACCGCTGCGTTGACGGTCTCGTCCATGGTCTGGGTGTATGCCAATACCCCGCAAACCTTGGCACCATCGATGAGAACGTCGTTCACCCACTTGATCCCGGCTCTGTTCTGGAGGCCGGGTGTTGAGTCCAGGACGTCGATCACCGATACGGCGGCCAGTATCGTGAACGCGACGCCAGCGTGACTGATCGGTCGTGACGGTGCCAGGTGGGCGGACAGGTGAATGTTGCCGGGGGAAGCCGCCCAAGGGCGGTTCTTGAAACCATGGAACTGCTGTCCCGCTCCAGCAAGGCACAGGACCCCGTCAGGGAGTGGGGTTGCTTCACGACTCAATTCGACGAGGAGGTCGTAGTGGGAACGGGGAGCAGATTCGACGACGAATAAATAATCCCATAGCAAATCGCTGGGCACAGTGGACTCATGGAGTGGCTTATCGCCGTACAGATTCACGCTCAGCCGTTGGAGCTCGGCGCTCACTCGGGATCGCGCTGCGGTCCAGTGGCTGGTCGGGTGCGGTATGACCTGCTCGGCGTATTCGATGCTGTCGCTGTAGACAACCATCGCCTCTCCTGACCGCCTCGAACCTGGTGACGCGCTCGCGAGGCGTCGGAATGAGGGCGCGGTGAGTGGCATGCGAGAAGGCCTTTCGTGCGGCGGCTGCCGAATCTCCGGGACCTGTGGCACCGTTGGTTCGTCCAGCATCCCAGCCTACCACTGGACGTCTGAGGATTGCGAAAAGAACTGCTGAAAGCGCCTTAATTCAAGCCACTGGCGGCAGCACGGGCAGCCGCCCTTGCCCGCCTCGCTGCCCGCAGATACCCGCCCCATAGCACCCCCAGCACCATGGCCATGAAGTTGGCGAGCTGATACCACAGCGGTTCACGACTGCTCGCGAGCAAGAAGTTGATCAAGGCCAGCACCGTGGCGAAGACCACCAGAGCCGCCGCGTGTTTGAGTTCCGCCTGGCGGGCTACTAGCCCCGTGATGTAGCCTGCGATGACTGCCGCGACGAACCTCGCGGTGATGTTCAGCAGCATGAAGCCGGTCGAGGAGAGCACTCGCGATGCCTGTGGCCAGAGCACCATGAGGACCATGATGGCGATGCCCATGACGAGATAGCCAGCGATGACGGCGAACACGCTTCTGGCCACGTGGCAACTCCGAATAAGAGCCCTCAGTCGCCTCCCACTAGCGGGCAATTTGCAATTCGCAATTGGCAGTTCATCAAGGTGCTGTGACTAACACGAATTGCGAACTGCGAACCGCAGCGGTGATCAGCTGACGGCAGATGCAGGCCGGGTCTTAGTCCTTAGGCTCCAGTCTCAACGCGACCGAATTGATACAGTACCGCTGCCCGGTAGGCGCCGGCCCGTCCTCGAACACATGCCCAAGATGAGCGTCGCAGGCGTTGCACACGATCTCGATCCGGCGCATGCCCAGGCTGTCATCAGGTTTGGTTCGGACGCTGTCAGGTGCTACGGGAGTCCAGAAACTGGGCCAGCCCGTACCGGACTCGAACTTTGTCTCTGAGCTGAACAGCGGGTTGCCGCAGCAGATGCAGCGGTACACGCCCTCCGTCTTGCAATCGACATACTCTCCGGTGAAGGGGCGCTCCGTGCCCTTCTGTCGCGTCACCGCGTACTGCTCAGGGGTGAGCTGCCGTTTCCACTCCGAATCCGGTTTCTTCATCTCGTCGGCCATTGCGTTCACCGCCGTGTTGGGAGCCTTCACACTTCTGTAGGCGATTTGCAGTTCGCAATTCGTGTCTGCCTCAAGGCCCTCACGAATTGCTAATTGCGAATTGCAAGTTGCTGATCGCCAATTGGCTCATCCCTCGTCTTCGGCCAGCCACCGGATGGGATCGCCCACCGAGATCTCGCAATCGTTGAGCACCTCGCCGTAAGCGCCGCCGCCCCAGTTCGGGCGCATGGCATCCTGCAACCCTGGGCAGGCCTCCTCCATCCGCTCGCACGGCTTGGTCTCGCCCCGAATCAGAATGCGGCAGTCGCCGACCTGCAACACACGATCATGGCTCTCAGCCAGGCGGATGCCGCTCAACATCAGATTGGCGCGGCGCGTTGATGGGTCCAATGACGCCCCAAGCTTCCGCATCAAATCGCTCCACACCTCGCGCTGTATGATCGTCACCTGGCATTCACCGCCCTGGTTCGCGTTGTCCACGATCCCTTGGCCCGATTTCAGCGTTGCGCGGCTCCGGAGGTCCATCGGTCCACGGCGCGCACGCTTGATCCAGATGGCTTCGAGGATGCCACTCATAATCATGCCTTGGCTCGCGTCATGCTCTGACCTGAAGGTGGCGGCAGCCTGATCCCCGCATCCACCCGACCCCTACAGCGGGCCACCCCTCCGGACCTGGTTGGTGGTCGTGTGGTCAGTGGTCGTGTCCGCCCAACTAGAGACCACACCGCCAGGCGATGGCCCAACCACCTACCACAAACCACCGACCGCAAACCACAAACTAGAAAGCCGCCCCTGCCGCTACTGCCGCTTCTCCCCCGTCAGATTGTACAAGCGGATCGACTTCCCGATCTCAGCCACCGGCTCCACAGATTCCAGCCACTCGAATCCGGTCCAGTCTGGGACATGGAGCCCTTTGATGACCGCGACACTCACCGCGAACCAGCCGCTGGGCCGTTCGAAGGGCGCCATAGGACGGACGTTGGCTAGGTGCTGCGAGGGATCCGCGGAGCCGTAGTAGGCCAGGGCCAGGGAGTCGATGCCCCGGGCCCGTACGGCATCGGCCAGTCGCAGCAGGTCCTGCCCCCAATCCAGGTCGGCGTTGACCAGAATCCGGTCCGGCTCCCGGCCTGCTAACTCGTTGAACCAGGGCAGGTAGTCCGGATGGGCCCGCCAGGTGGCTGCCAGCTGCCAGATGAGGAGGACCCCGACAGCGGCACGTTTAGCCAGGCGGCCCCGAATACTCCGCCACAGATGCGCCGCACCATGACCCGCGACCACTGCCGCGAGAGGATATGCCAGCAACACGTGCCTGAGGCCGATGTTCAGACTTGCGGGAAGAGTCACCAACACTACGGCCAGGGCGGCGGCAACCGGAGCCAGGGAGCGCCAGGTCCGCGCCTCACCGATGGCGGCCCGTGCGGCCGTGACCGTCCCCACGGCGGTGAGCAGCATGAACGGGATGGGAGTCTTTACCGCTAGTGTGACCGGGAAGAAATACCACCACCCGGTGGTGGATATCTCACCGAACAGGAATGCCTCGTGACCCACCTTCTGTTTGTCGATGAGATCTGCGAGCCCCCGCCAGAACTCGGGGGCCGGCAGCGGTGGGCCGTTAATCCCGGAGCCGAACGAGAAGCGATACCCCGTCCAGACGACGAGACCTCCAGCCGCCAGGGCCAGGGGGATGGCCTTGGACCAGCCAAGATCGGACTCGGCTGCTTCGGTCGTGGTGCCGCGGCGCCGGCCCGGGAGCCACAGCGCCAGGACGGCGAGCCCGCCTGCTGGCAGGAAGATCAGCGCGGAGAACTTGGCCAGCACCGCGAGGCCCACGGCGAGCCCGAGCCACAGTGACCGCGCCATCGTGCGCTCCTCGAGCCACAGCGTGAAGGCGTACAGCGCCGCGAACGTGGTGGCGGTGACCGGGAAGTCCGTGGTGGCGAGGCCGCTGTGGGCGAGGACCGGTGGGAGCGTGGCGAACAACGCCACCGCGGCGGTCGCCGTCGGGGCGTCGAACAGCCGTCGTGTCCAGAGCCACACCACGGCGGCCGCCAGGATGAAGAACGGCAGCACGCCGAGACGCGCCAAGGCCAGGTTTCGACGATAGGCTCCCTCGGCGTACAGGATGTTGCGTCCCTCACGCCAGCGGTTCGCACTCCCGAACGACCTGATGCCGGCGAGGTAGGGTCCCAGGGCGACGGCTACCCGGGCCAGGGGCGGGTTCATGGGCTCGTAGGTGAACTGCCCCCGGTCGAGCCACTCCATGCCCGCTGCCACATGGGAGGGTTCGTCGAACGCGCCGCTGAACACGGAGTAGGTAGACACGACGGCCAGGACGGCGAACGCCACGAAGGCGCCTGCCACGACCGCGGGGATCCGGTGTCGCTGTGCGGTGAGCAGCTTCATGGGAAGGGACCAAAGGTAAGCCTGGTGGCCGGCCTGGGCGACACCCTGGGTTAACGGGTTGTGTGGGAGTAG
>JABAOF010000195.1_pt3 | contig 70766 bp, 85 predicted proteins | sample 7062171 | NCBI WGS metagenome assembly JABAOF01 (sample SAMN14538628, study PRJNA623070) | marine sediment metagenome | biome: marine biome [ENVO:00000428]; feature: marine pelagic biome [ENVO:01000023]; material: deep marine sediment [ENVO:00002113] | place: India: Gulf of Khambhat ...
CGACCTATACGAGATGATCCCCGGTTTCTTGGCCGGGTTCGTCGTGACAGTTGTTGTAAGCCTCCTCACCCAGCCTCCGCCTGAAGCTGAAGAGGAGTTCGATGCGGTCTGGCGGGCGGTGCGGGAGAGCTAGCGGGCATCCCACGAGTCCGGCAGTATGTGCGCGGTACGCTCGCCTGGCACGTGGCGATCTACACATGCGGGGACACTGCCTGACTTTCGCTGCCTTTACGCCTGTTGCTGGGCAGCGACCTTGTCGAGCTTTCTCAGTGATAGGAGCACCCGATGGTTGAGCGCCGTCGCTGGTTTGACCGCCGTTTTCCACTCGGCCTACCGGTCGAGGCATTCCCGGATGTTCTCGAGCGCGTACGGGGCACTCCGGCACGGTTGGAGGAGCGCGTTCGCGGAGTTCCCCATGAGGTGTTGGTGCAACAACCGGATGACGAGTGGTCCATCCAAGAGAACGTGGGTCATCTGCTCGACCTCGAGCCGCTGTGGGCGGGTCGGCTGGACGACTTCCTGGCGCTCGCGCCCGAGCTTCGGCCGGCCGACCTCCAGAATCGCAAGACGCATGAAGCCCGTCACAACGAGAACTCCCTCACAGAGCTCCTGGGTGCGTTCCGCGTGGCCCGGATGGCTACAGTGGAGCGGCTGGAGGGGCTCTCTGGCGAGGCGTTGCGGCTTACGGCACTCCATCCGCGGCTGCAGGAGCCCATGACCGTGGTGGATCTCTCGTACTTCGTGGCCGAGCACGACGATCATCACCTGGCCCGGATCACGGAGCTGCTGCGTACCCTCGAGTGATCGACGTGTCGGTCAAATGCCGTCGTCTAGCCCAGGCCTGCGCCCGCGGGTGATCGCTCGACGACCGACTACACCTCCCGACCCGTCAGCCATCTCCAGGAAACAACGCGCCGCACGGAATCGTACTACGGTATGAGCGGCGTGCCGGAGCAGCGCCTCATTGCTGCCAGCAAGCCGGAGGACTCCAATGGACAGAAGAGTCATCACTACTGGACTGTTGGGTGGTCTCGTGGCCCTGGGATGGACGGTGGTTGCCCAGAACCTGATACCCATTCGAAATGACCTGGGCTACAAGGAAGTCTCGAACGAGGAGACGGTCCTCAGTGCCTTGGACCCAAATCTCACTGAGACGGGTCTGTACCTTGTTCCGGGGCATTCGCCTCCTGACTCCCTGTTTAGATCACGGTATGAGGAGGGCCCGATCTTTCGGATACACTCGCTCCGCAGCGGAGCAGGCGGCCCCGCCCACGTACTAATCCCGATGCTTGCCCTTCTGATTGCGCCAGTCATCCCGACCTGGATCCTCTGGAGACTCTGCCAGCAGGAGCGCCCCACTCTCAGGGCACGCATCGCCGTCGTCGCACTGTTCGGCATTTTCCTGGCACTCTCGGCAGACCTCCGTATGTGGGGAATGGAGCTGTATCCTCTCAGCTACTCGCTGTTCCTGGGTCTCAGCAGCGTTGCTGGCTGGGTCATCGTAGGGCTCCTCATCGCGTGGAGAATCAGGCCGAAACCGGTTGCCGCCGGATGGTAAGACACAGTAGCCTTCCTGAGGTGTGGACTCGTTGGACGGCAACCCCACCCGAAGAGGAGGCGGGGCACCGTTCCCCGCACTATCCGGAGGACACCATGAGACAGCGCTCTCTAGCTCACCTAGTTCTCCTGGCACTCGTACTCGCCGCCTGTGCCCCCTCCACCGCCGGACAACTCGAGGCCAATAAGGCGCTCGCTCGAGAGTTCGTCGCGGCGCTCAACGCCGCTGACTGGGACAGACTGGACGATTTGCTCACCGAAGACTTCCAGCGGCACAGCCAGGCTACCACCGAGATGCAGGTGAACTCCCGCGCGGAGTTCTATCAGCTCCAGCAGCTGTACCTGGCGAGCTTCCCGGACCAGCGTGTGACGGTTGAGATGATGATCGCAGAAGGCGACAAAGTCGCGGCCTACGCAACGTACGCTGGTACCAACACGGGGCCCCTGGGCGACAATCCGGCTACTGGCAGATCAGCAGAGCTTCAGTTCTTGAGCATCTTCCGCGTCGAAGACGGCAAGATTGCTGAACTCTGGGTGGAATGGGACAACGTCGCCATGCTGACCCAACTGGGCCTCTTCCCTCCGCCTGCACCAGCCGGCGGAGGGTGATCACGGGCCGGCTGGTGCCTGCCCCCTGCATGCACCGGCGGACGGCTGGCTGTCCCTAGAGGAATTCAAATAGGATGTTTGCCGATTCCTCACCCGCCACTGGCATGGGCGAGCTCGAGCGTAAGGCGTACGCGTTCATTTTGCACACTTTTCCGAGACGCGGGCGCAGACCTACGCTTTCGGAGATCGTGATCGAGCTTGAAAGCGACGAACAATCCGTCGCCAATGCTCTTCAGGCTCTCCACACCAACGGCGCGCTGCGCTTGGAACGGGACACGAACTCTATTCTAGACGCGTATCCATACTCAGGGGTGCCTACGGCTCACAGGGTGTTCCTGGCAGCCGGCGTCCAGGTCTACTGCATGTGCGCGATTGATGTGTTCTACGTGCCGTTTCTCACCGGTTCTGACATCACCGTCCGCTCAAGCTGCTTTCACTGTGGAGCAGACCTTGAATTGGCCATACGACGGCAGGAGATCTCGCGCACTCGGCCAGAGACAACGGTGATCTGGAACAGCAAAGCACCCTACGACTGTCCGAAGACGAACTTCTTCTGCAGTGAGCCACACTTGGCTGAGTGGAGGCGTGGTGCACCGGCGGAACCCGGCAGCGTCTGCACGCTGAGCGAAGCCCTGGAGCGAGGCCGGATCGCTGCGAACCGGATACGCAGTACGATCGAGGGTTGACGACGGATGGACAACAGCGGGATGAAGATGCGACGACGCAACGTCTCGAGCGGCAGCCCTTTCGAACCTCAGCTCGGCATTAGCCGCGCAGTCCGGGTCGGCCCCCTTCTCACCGTCGCTGGCACTGCGCCACTCGATCAGGACGGCCGCACCGTGGGCAAGGGTGATGCAGCGGCCCAGGCCCGGCGCTGCCTCGAGATCATCCGCGACGCCTTGGTTCAGGCCGGAGCGTCGCTAGACGACGTGGTGCGAACTCGCGTCCTACTCACCCGCGTCGAGGATTGGGAGGCCGTGGCAGCCGTTCACGGAGAGGTCTTTAAGAACATCCGACCGGTCAGCACCATCATGCAGGTGAGCCGCTTCGTCGACCCGGAGTGGCTCGTGGAAATCGAAGCGGATGCGGTAGTCACTCCTGATTAACCCGTCTCACCGCGCGGCCTCAAGCGCGGGTGATGCACTTGAAGGACCCTACATTCGATGAATCTTGCAGAGCGATTCGATTCTCTAGACGCGCGGATCACGGCCTGGATGGCGCGATACGGCGTGACGCTGACGCGCCTCGCCCTCGGCGTAGTCTTTTTATGGTTTGGCGCAATCAAGTTCATGCCGGGATGGAGTCCAGCAGCAGACCTCGCGACCCGTACGATTGACCGACTCACCTTCGGCCTGGTCGGCCCGCAGCTTGGGCTACCGGTTCTCGCCGCATGGGAGTCAGCGATTGGCCTTGGGCTATTGACGGGGAAGCTGCTGCGCCTCACGCTCCTGCTGCTCTTTGTACAGATGCTCGGCACCATGATCCCGCTCGTGATGTTCCCCTCCGTGACGTTTACGGCGTTTCCATACTCGCCGACGCTGGAGGGGCAGTACATCATCAAGAACCTGGTGCTCGTCACTGCGGGGATAGTGGTAGGGGCTACGGTTCGAGGAGAGCAGCTGCAGACGCAGCCAACGCCCGAGGGGGCAGCGCGCGCCACATGACGAGCGCATGTCCCTGATGCGCGCAGCCTCTGGGCGGCATCACGGCATCGGCCTGTGTATCACCGTACGGTTACTACCGCGGAGGACAACCTCATGGGCGAATGGGCCATAGCGGTCATGGTGATGAACTCCGTGTTCATCCTCTCGGGTGCGGGTGTTCTCGGGTACTGGCTCAAACTCCGCCACGAGCGCCGACATCTGCCCAAGATTGCGGAGCAGTTGGAGGTGATGCGCGAGGCAGTGGGCGCGCTGCGCGATCAATTGGAGTCACAGACAGCCGAGCTACACGAGCGCCTGGATTTTGCGGAGCGCGTTCTCACGCGCGGCGGCGATCGACACGACGAGGCATCTCCATCCACCCCGGTTTAGGGGAGCGAGAGCCTCCAAACATGCCGACGGCGAACCTGCGCTCGACGGTCGATCAGCGCACTGGCCGCAAGATCATCCGTGCCGATAGGACTCTCAGGACGTTGACCGTTATCGGCATCGCAGTCGCGGTGTTCGTGGGAGTGATCGCCATCGTCTACACTGAGTCATTCTTGCGCGACATGAGGGAGTTGGCGCAGGTGTCACCGCGTGAGGCAGCAGAGAGGGTCGGTTTGGTACTGAGGGTCGTTACCACAACCGCCGCTGTAGTCCCCATTGCGGTGGGTATCTATCTCATCCGCGTCGCGTTGCTGACGTGGCGGGCCGGCGAGTTTCCGCCCCCGGGCACGCGCGTACTCAGAGATACTACAGTCACCACGGGACCCAACACGCGACGTTGGGCCGTGTTCACATTCATCGTGGCGGTGATGCTTCTGCTGAGCGGTATCGCGGTCACGCTGGTGATATGGGACCTCGTGGCGGACCTGCTTCGCAGCGGCACCGATACCGTTGGCGTATAACCCGTGCATGCGCCTGAGGGCTTGGGTCGCCTTCAGTCGTAAGACCCCCATGCCGCGGAGGTAGTAAAATGGAGCAGCTTCGGGGCGCACGCCGCGTTCTGCAATGGAGGGTAAAGTGAAGCTATTCTCGATTCCATTCCTGCTCGTCGCTGTTACGCTCGGCGCTTGGAGCTGCCAGGCGCCCAGACAGCTCACCGAGGCGGACATCGAGGCGCTGCGCAACACGGTCGAGGGTTATGTCCAGGCCGTGCGCCAGGGTGCCTGGGACGAAGCGGCAGCTTACTTCGCCGATGACGCGGTTCGGCTCCCCACCGGCGCGCCAGCCGAACGTGGCAAGGAAGCCATCCGAAATCACTTCAACGTCGTCGACAGTGTGCCCGAGTGGACCTTGCACGGCCTGGAGATCGAGGGTTCCGGTGATCTCGCCTATTTCCGCTTCTTCTTCACCATCACCGCGTACGTGGGTGGCGGCGCGGAGCCCTTCAGCTACACCGGAAAGCAATTGGGCGTGGCGCGGCGAGGAACCGACGGGACGTGGCTCATTGTGACCGACATGTGGAATTCCGACAGCCCCTGACGTACCTAGCGTGCACCCTACGATTGGACAACCGAATGCTCAGCAAGGCAGAAGCTCTGTTCCGGCAGCAACTTGACCGAGGCTCGTTTCCCGGCGGTCAGCTGGTGGTACGGGTGCGGGGCGAGGAGTTGCTTAATCTCGCGGTTGGCATCTCACGGGGATTGCGCAACCACGAAGGAGAACGGGCCCCGGTTACGGACGAGACTCCGTTTCAGGTGATGTCTGCATCCAAGCCCCTGGTGGCCTTCTCCGTTGCTGTCCTCGAAGATCGTGGACTACTTGACGTGACACGACCGGTCTCGCACTACGTGCCGGAGTTCGGGCGTGAAGGAAAGAACGAGATCACGCTGCTCGACGTGCTTACCCACCGCAGCGGCGTGATCGTACCTCACTTGTGGAATTCTCCCGCGATCTGGCCGGACTGGAGTCGTGTTCAGGAAGCGATTTGGAATGCACAGCCGCGCTATCGTCGCGGCACGCTCGCCTATCATCCATTTGAGTTCGGCTGGATACTCGGCGAAACAGTACGTAGGGTTGCAGGGCAGCCGCTCGACAGATTCCTGACAGGCATCCTCCCGGAGCCGCTGAGACAGATGTGTCTGCGGAGGGAGGACAACGACGAGACGGTCATCGCTCATACATATTGGCTCGGCCCAAGACGGTTGCGGCTCGGAGGGCATGACGTGGCGAAGGGATTCGAGGAGAAGAACAACGGACGGCGAACACTCACGAGCCTGGTCCCCGGCGCGTCCATGACAACCACCGCATCTGCCCTGGCCCAGTTCTACGAGATGCTTCTAGCAGGTGGCACTACCGCCGACGGCGTGCGTCTCGTACGATCGGATACCCTGGAGCGCTATCTCACGGCCAACGTGAGGGGCTTCGACCGCACCTTGCGCTCGTACAGCGTCGTCGGCAGAGGATTCCTTCTCGGCTGGCTATGGCCTCACCCGTACGGATGGTGGGACTCTCGCGCGTGTGTGGGCCACGGCGGGGGGTTCTGCGCCGTGGCGTTCGGCGATCGTCGCACGGGCGCCGCGATCGCCATGATTACAAACGGCAACAGAGGGCTGGGAGACGTGCTTCGCAGGTTCGCTCCCCTCAGCAGCGCAATTAGAAGAGGGGTCACTGTCGGCGCCGCAAGCGGCGAGAACCCGGAGACCTGACCGCACATGTGTTCGCAAAGGCGTGGATGGCGGCGCCGCTGTTTCTGCGTAGGCCTCGTGGTATTCCTTGGCTGGCAATGCGCAAACACCCAGTCTGGCGCCTCGATACGGCACGTGATGATTGACTCGGCCACTACACTGGAAGTCATTGACTGGGGTGGCAGCGGTGTTTCAGTCGTGTTCCTGGCCGGACTGGGCCACACGGCACACGTGTTCGATGAATTCGCGGCGGAGTTGACCGACACCTACCATGTCAGGGGCATCACACGGAGAGGTTTCGGTGCGTCGTCGCAGCCGGACACAGGGTACACGATCGCGACGCTCGCGGAAGACATTCGAACAGTGTTGGACAGCCTGGGGATCGAACAGACCGTATTGGCAGGCCACTCTCTCGGTGGCGATGAAATGACGCACTTCGCTGGCGAGTATCCCGAGATGGTGACAGCACTCGTGTACGTCGAAGCGGCGTACAATCGCGCGTCTGCACGGGATTCCATGGCAGCATACGAGGCACCCGAGTCTGAGCTACGGCCGCCGTCTGCCGCGGACAGCGCCTCGGCCGAGGCGTATCAGGCCTACTATGCCAGGGCCAACGGGGTGACAATGCCCTTGTCCGAGATCAGGGCGATGTATCGGTGGACACCGGATGGACGACTCAGCGGTGGTGTGACGCCGGGATGGATCTACAGCCGGATCATTGACAGCCTGCGGGATCCCGATTACTCAGGAATCGACACGCCGGCGCTCGCCATCTATGCGACGCACTATCCAGTCACCGAGCTCTTCCTCGACTACGATACACGCGATTCGGTAACTCAGCTCGCGATGCGGAAGTACCATGAAGCCAGTCTTCGCACTGCCAAGCTATCGCGCGATCACTTCCGAGCGCACATGCTGAACAGGCGCGTCGTAGAAATCAGGGGCGCCGGTCACTCCTTGTACATAACCCACGCGCAGGAGACGCTCGACGCCATGAGAGCCTTCCTGGCTGAAGTGCTATGAGCAGGTCATATACGATGGCCCGTCGCGTGAGCCTCCTCATCCTCTTTGCCAGCCTTCTGTCGAGAGCAAGCGCAAGCGGTCAGGTGGCAGAGCTGGAGCCCGCCGCGGTCTCCGACTCGCTCCGGGCCGAGATCGTTGCGTTTCTCACCTCCTACTACGCGGCGTTCAGTGATCGTGACTGGGACCGATTCACGATCCACTTCTGGCCCGGCGCAACGATCACCACGGTGTGGCAACCGCCGGGTGATCCGAAACCGCGTGTGGTCGTCACGACCGTGCCCGAGTTCGTCGAGCAAGCCCCGTCTGGTCCGGGGAGCAGGGAGATCTTCGAAGAGCGGATGCTGAGCGCAGAGGTCCACGCGCGCGCCGATCTCGCGACGGTGTTCACCCGGTATCGGGCTCGGTTCGGCGATGTGGGCCAGGTTGCCGAATGGGAGGGTATCGACTCCTTCGCCCTCCTCAAGCACGATGGGGAGTGGCGCATCGTATCCCTGTCGTTCGCTGCTGAGCCCTGAGCCGCGTGCGCCGCGGCCGTTCAGGCCTGGCCGCGGGGCATGACGTCAACTCGGTCAGCCCACCCCGAGAAACCAGTCGAGCGCTGACTCCGAGATCTCCGCAGGAACCAGGTGCCCCCCCTCGAACTCCTCGTAGGTCACGTCGTAGCCGGCACCGCGAAGGGCCGGGACGATCATGTCCCGGCTCAGGCGCACTGGAAGGACGCTGTCGAATAAGCCGTGGGACACGTAGACCGGCGGCTTCCCCACGATTGGCTCGGAGGCCTGGAGAAAGCCCGGAGAGTAGGCGACCAGGTGGCTGAACAGATCCCCGTTGGAAACCCCGAGGGAAAGCGCGTACGACGCGCCGTCTGAAAACCCGCCCAGTGCGATCCGCGCGGGGTCGATCCGGCAGCGCACGAAGGTGTGTTCCAGCGCCAGGTTCAGGAAGTCGACGTCCGGTCCGAAGCCGCTCTGCACCAGATCCCACGTGGCGAACCGCGAGTCAGGGGCCAGGAAGACCATGTCTCGAGCTTCCGCACGCGCGTAATAACTCTCCCAGGAGCTTCCCGATCCGCCAGCGCCATGGAGGCCGATGAAGAGAGGCGCCGGGGTGTCTGGAGTGTAGGTCTCCGGCACGTACAGAACCCCGTCCCGACCGATCCCCAGACCCAGCTGACTGAGTCCCAGGGTTGGCGTCTCGCTTGGCGATCCGGGGCGGGCCGTGAGCCGCTGGTCGTACCCAGGATCCGTGGGGTAGGAAGCGGAGCCGCAACCCACGAGCATCGGCGCAGCCAAGGCGCTCAGGCTGCTCCGGACGAAGTCGCGCCGGGTCATGCCCCGCCTGACGCGGGCACTCGGTGTGGGGGCGGTGTGGTCCATACTCGAAGTCCTGTCGCTCCCTCGGTAGGTCTCGCTTCGGCGCCTCCGGCCTCCTCCTTGCCAGTACACCAAAGGCACGGGAATTGGTTGCACGGAAGAGGGACAAGAATGATCCCCTAACTCGTGTGTGACCAGCCCGGGTCTCCGGCGGCATCCTGGGCCTTTCGTGCCCGCGGGAGCCACGGCACGTTTCTAGGCGAAGTGTTCACCCTCGGACTGTTGTGACTCCGGACACATGACCAAGAACCCACATCGAGTGACGGCTCCGGCGACGCGAGGCATTCGAATTCGCTGGGCGCGGTGCTATGACGCCATGAACCGATTGAACTTCCTGGGTCGGGAGGGTCGGTTCAGGGAACGGACCGTGGATCTGGCGGCGATCGCGCGGGGCGAGACCGTCCTTGACGTAGGCTGCGGGACGGGCAATCTGACCATGGCAGCCAAGGTACGTGCCGGGGCGGACGGCACGGTCTGGGGGATCGACGCCGCCCCAGAAATGATCCAGGAAGCGGAACGTAAGGCTGCGGAGAAGCAGCTGGATGTCCGCTATCAGGTTGCCCTGATTGAGGATATTCCGTTCCCGGGTGGCGAGTTCGACGTCGTGCTCAGCAGCCTAATGCTCCACCACCTCCCAAGGGACCTCAAGCGACAGGGCGTCGCCGAGATCTCACGTGTCTTGAAGCCCGGTGGCCGATTCGTTGCAGTGGACGTGGACCCTCCGTTACTGGGCAACCTGCGTACTGTCGCGGAGGCTATGGAGGCCAATGGCCTCATCGAGATACAACGAGGCAAGACGAACTTCAGAACGACGTTCTTGCCCATCCACTATCTGATCGGGACGGTCGGCGAGGGGTGACGAGGTTACCCTCGAACGGGCGGCTGCGGACTCGTGCAGCGGGCCCGAAGCCCGCAGCTTGACGCGCTGACCCGCCGGCCCGCCACCCGTTCGGCAGGATGTGGCACCAACTGGGGAGGCTACAATGCTGCGTATCGCGCTGTTCCTCGCTCTCGCAATCACCTGGGGCGGTTCCGTGCAGGCTCAGGAAACGCTCGTACCCTTGGACCCGTGGGTCCGACAGGTACACCAGCAGCTCTGGATGTACCGCACCGCGCTCGACCTCACTGATCTGTCCCACAACATCGTTACGGGCAGTCTCGACGACGGTGACAGCGAGACTGTGCAGGCCGAGTTGGAGGGTGGGTCCTCCTACGCCATCCTGGCGGTCTGTGACAACGATTGCAGTGACATCGACTTGCGCATTCGGTCGCGGTCAAGCGGCGTTCTCGACGAGGACATCGAGCTAGATGACTTTCCCGTCGTCCAAGTGTCGGTGGCCGGCGAGGGAGCCATGAACTTCCAGGTTGAAGTCATCATGGCAAGCTGCAGTGCCTCGCCGTGCCGCTACGGGGTCGCCGTCTTTGAGCAATAACCGGACGACCACTCGGTACCCACCCAGCCCACGGCACCAGATGTAGTGCCGGGCTGCAGACACCGGTGTGCGAGAGAACGTATGATGAAAAGGCTCGAGACTGACCTGTCAGCCGACATATGGACATTACCATCGTTCCCGGTGGTACTGGTCACAGACGGTCGCAACATCATGACCGCGGGCGCGTTCCACTTCTACTCCTTCGACCCACCATCCCTCGTGGTGGGCATCATGCCCGACAAGTACACACACGAACTGATCGATGCGCTGGGAGAGTTCGGTGTCAACATACCGCGAGCGGATCAGATCGGGGTGGCCCGGATGTGCGGCTCCGTCTCCGGCAGGGAGGTAACAGACAAGTACGAACGTGCAGGCATAACACCGTTCGTTGGTGAGGCCATCGAGAGCTGTCTCATCAAGGAGTGCCCGCTGAACATTGAATGCAGAGTGGTCCATAAGAGCGAACACCCGGGCACTCACACGTGGTTCGTGGGAGAGATCAAGGCTGTGCACGTGGCCGACGACTACAAGCCGGCCGAAGCGCTGATGTTCTGGGGGAAGGAGTACCGCAGGGTGGGGGAGTTCTTGGAAAGGGCATAGTGATGATTCGGCTCGCCATATTCATACTTTTCTCAGTACTCCTGCTCGTTTTCACTCTTCGCAGGACCCATGAACATCGTTTCCCTCGTTTTTTCGCTTTCGTGAGCTTCATTGGTCTCGTACTACTCAATGTCGACAGCTGGTTTCGCGATCCGTTGTCTCCGGTTCAGCTCGTCTCGTGGATCCTCCTGGCCAGTTCGCTCGTACTAGTAGTGCATGGTTTCTGGCTCCTCCAGGTTGCCGGATCTCCCAAGGGAGACATCGAAGAAACAACGCGGCTGGTGACCATGGGCGCTTACCGATACATCCGTCACCCGATCTACTGCTCACTTCTGCCTGGTGGAGCGGGAGTGTTACTGAAGGACCCTTCGCCGGTAGCGGTTGCCCTGTTTCTCGCAAGCTTCGTATTCATTGTCGCCACTGCCAGGGTTGAGGAGAGAGAGAACCTTCGCCGGTTCGGGCAACCCTATCGTGACTACATGAAGAACACTAAGATGTTCATTCCCTTCTTGTTCTAGGTCACGGTGCTTTCCCATCGTCTTGCCGTCGGAACTGGACACACACGCAGGCCGCGAGGGCCGCTAGACGCCTGAGAACGCGACGGTCATGCACTACGCGCTTGCCTTCTATCCCGAGGTAGATCACGCCCGCGTCGACTGACTGAGGCGGAGGTACGACCCGACAGTCGATTTGATCCAGCCGCACGTCACCGTCCTGTTCCCGGTGCCCGAGCGCGTCGGGCTGGAGCACCTGGTAACCCACATTCAGCAGGTTCTGAGCACTTGGGAGCCGTTTGAGATCCGCCTCGGCGGCTTGGAGAAATCACCTGACCATTGGCTACTTCTGACGCTTCGCGAGGGGAATGACACGGTCAAGGAGCTGTACCGCTCGCTCTATACCGGAATCCTGGCCGAGTTCCGACGCGACGACATCGAGTTCGTGCCACACGTCGGCCTCGGCCTGTTCCTCAAGCGAGGCGCCACGTACGATTCGTGGAATCCCCAGGAGTCCGACTTGGACGAGGACGAGTTCGAGGGTGCCCTGCGCGAGGCGGAGACGTGGCCCGACGCACCCAGCAGCGTCGTGGACACGCTTCACATGGTAGGGATTCCAGACGACGTCATGCAGTGGTTGAGTGGACAGAGGCCCCGCTTCCCGAGAAGCGCTCGGCTCGACGGGGTGCGCCGATTTCGCTTGTGCGTCGAGACGACGCGCGGAAACTCTAGAAAGCAGCAATAATGGAAGACCGGGTAGCCGCCACCCTGAGCTGGCTGAGGTCCCTCGATCCGAACCTGACCGTGAGTCAGCATGCGGAACTCGGCTATGTGTTCCTGGAGCTCTCTCCGCCCCCGCAAGCGGAGTACGCCTTCCGTCTCTGCTTCTACGAGGGCGAGCTTACGCTTGCCGCCGTACCGACCTGCGACCGCGAGGCCGAAGCGTTTTGGCACCAGGGCGTTGAGCGCATGGGTGCGGGGTCCTTGGACGAGGCCGAGCAGGCGTTTCGCGAGTTCGTCTTGGACGTCATCTCGCACGAGAGTCGGATCACCCAGCGTCGTGGACTCCTGTTCCACCGATTCACGTGCGAGGTTCACCGGGCGGCAGGATGGCAACGTGTGGGCGGTCGGATTTTGGCGTTGCGCACGCAGTTCCGGGCACCACCTGTCTCGGGGCGAAAGCGGGAGTACCGCTCGCCGGCTGTGGTGCACGTAACCTGACACACAGACGCGCACCCAGGCAGCGTGGAGGTGTATGAGGAAGCCAGAACGGCAGCACCCCGGACCGATGATTGCCCAACTTCAGCGTTGCAGTCAGGCGTTCACGCCCGCACGCGACGCGCACAGGAGAAACCCGCCATGCGAATTCCCGCCGTATTCACGCTCCTTGTAGCGCCTCTCCTGGTCTACAGCTGCGCCGGGCAGCCCGAGACCACGACCCAGGGTGGCGCTGAGCCTCGCCCGGAAGGGCCGTGCGTAGCCGCGGTGGCCGTCGACAACCAGAACGCCTACCACACCACCATCTCCATCCTCTTCCGCAGCCGCCGCGTTCGACTGGGCCCCGTGGAGCCCCATACCTCCAGCACGATCAGCTTCGAGTGTCCCGCGGGCGAGTTCCAGTTCATCATCGACGTCGGAGATCCCGGCGTGGTGCCCGTAGACGCAGCTACCGGCCGTATTCCCTGTTGGCTGACGGACAAGATGGTAGCTCAGCACCGCGACACCCTCGCGCTCACGGTGCCGGGTGGCCTGGAGGGGCGACTCGGTCCGGGACTGTGTCCCCGACGTCGCTAGCTCGCGTCGCGACCATGACGCGGCGGTCCGCAGTCAGGCGGAGGCCGCCTACTGCAAGCAACGATGGGAGGCTTACACGACATGTCACGGCGCTTTTGTAGGCTCCTGCTGCCCGCGCTGCTCGTTCCGCTCCCGGCGATCGGGCACGGCCAGGTACCGGATCCCGACCCGGACATGGCTCGGCCCATCGATGCCCATGATTCGGTGTTTCTCGAGGAGTTGACCTGGTTGGAGGTGAGAGACGCCATAGGGGGTGGCAAGACCACGGCGATCATCGCCACAGGTGGCGTGGAGCAGAACGGCCCGTATCTCGTGACGGGCAAGCACAACTACATCCTGCGGGCCACCACCGAGGAGATCGCGCGTCGGCTGGGGAACGCACTGATCGCGCCGATCGTGCCTTTCGTTCCGGAGGGCCAGATCGCGCCGCCAACCGGTCACATGCGCTACCCCGGCACCATCAGCGTTCGGGAAGAGACGTTCGAGGCGCTGCTCAGCGACATCGCATCGAGCCTGCGCGCACACGGCTTTCGCCGCATTCTCCTGCTGGGAGACAGCCGCGGCAACCAGGCCGGTATGGAGCGGGTCGCGGCGGCTCTAGCGGAACAGTGGGCGGGCGACGCGGTCACCATCAGCTACGTCCCCCAGTACTACGACGCGTGGGCATGGCCGACCGGCCCCCTCGTGGTCCTGAACCGCCACGAGATTCGGGAGGTCCCGGAGGGGCTGCACGACTCGTACGTGATATCCGCGGTTCTGATGACCGTGGATCCCCAACTCCTTCGCATGGAGCAGCGGCTCGCACGGGGCCTGTTCTCGATCAATGGGGTGCCACTGGCTCCGGCCGACCGAACGATAGCCATCGGACGGGAGCTTGTAGACCATGTGGCCGCAGTGACCGTGGCTGCGATCGAAGACCTGGAGGGACGCAATAGATGAGGGTGTCCACCGGGTAGACACAGTGCCCGCCAGGTGGCGCCCACCGGCGAGGCGACATAGCATCCGCCAAGGGAGGTCGCACCATGTCGGATGACACGACTCCTCAAGACAACCAGACGACGCCCAACGAGTACTACCGGGCCTACGAAGGTCACTCCCGCACGCTGAAGACGTGGCTAGTCGCCTACGGGATCGGTGCTCCGGTCCTGCTGCTGACGAACGAGACTCTATGGCGGGCAGTCGCCGCGTCCGGCGAGTCCCAGCGGATCGGCCTGTTCTTCCTTGCAGGTGTGGCGCTACAGGTGATCGTCGCCGCCGTGAATAAGGTGCTCATGTGGGCTTCGTACTTTGGGCAGATCAACCCCGCCTTCCGCGGGTCGCGCATCCACGGGCTCGTCGCCTGGCTGCGCACCAAGTTCTGGGTCGATCTCCTGGTAGATGCCGTGAGCATGCTGCTCTTCGTGGTAGCGACGTACAGGGTCTTCATGATCCTCACGTCGGGCGACTAATCCGCAGACTCAACCGATGATGAGACACCCGAACGAAGGACAGGAACTGTCAACGTCCAGGAAGGCATATCATGCCGGCATATGTCATCGTAGATATCGAGATCACTGACCCCGTACAGTACGAGGAATACAAGAAGCTCGCAGCGCCGACGGTCGCTAGCTATGGCGGTAAGTACATCGTGCGTGGCGGAGCAGCCGAGAACCTCGAAGGCGGTTGGACTCCCGGCCGAATCGTAGTACTCGAATTCCCGACGGTCCAACGAGCCAAAGAGTGGTGGGGGTCAGACACGTATGCGCCTGCCAAGGAGCTGCGACATGCCTCAGCCACGACTGAGATGATCCTGGTGGAGGGTGTCTGAAGCGACCTGTTGAGGGGCGGCGCGCACGCGGGCGGGTTGAACCCCGCAGATCTCAGTAGGGGAGCGTGACATGGCAGCCATTTCACTGGATGATGTGATCGGGCAGTTAGTGGCCGTCCTGGAGGAGGGCTTCGAGCACCCACCGAAGCCCTGGACGTACTTCACCAACAACGAACCCGGCAGCGGCCTATTCGGTACGCTTGCCGACCTGAGCGCCGCCGACGCCTCCCGGCCCTGGGGTGGAACGTCGATCGCGGCGCACGTGCACCATATTATCTTCGGCCTCGGCGCATCGTCCGCCTGGATCCAGGGCGATCGCACGTTCCGGAACTGGGCGGAGAGCTGGAGCGTCAGTACGGTAGACGACGTAGCCTGGTCGCAGCTCGTGGAGCGGCTTCGCGCCGGATACGAGGCGCTCCGGCGGTCCATCGAGTCACACGCCTCTTCCAGCGTGGAATCCATGGGAGGGGCGATCGGCGCCGTCGCGCACGTGGCCTACCATCTGGGAGCAATCCGGCAGAAGCTCAGCTACGGGCGCGCAGGCTGAGCGGCTCGCCACACAGCAGTAGATCTCGAGATACGGAGGTCACGATGAGCGGTATCAACGTGGGACGCTGGCTGGCCGGCGGTGTCGCCGCCGGTATTGTCATCTGGATCCTGGAGGGCCTCGCGAGCATGCTGTACATGGGAGACATGCAGGCCGCCCTCGAGGCGCACGGCTTGACGTTTGAGATGAGCGTCGCGGGGTTCGTTTTCAGCGTGGTAATCAGCCTCGTCCTGGGCCTGACGCTGATCTTCTTCTACGCTGCCGCGCGCCCCCGCTTCGGCCCCGGTCCCAAGACCGCAGTCATCGTGGCCGTGGCACTCTGGTTCGGCAGCTACCTGCTCTCGCTGCTCGGCTACCAGATGTTCGGGCTATTCACCACGGGAATGCTCGTCATGTGGGGGGCGATCGGTCTCGTTGAGATAATCCTGGCTGCGATCGTGGGTGGCTGGATCTACCGAGAGGCGTGACCTCCCGGCGAACCACATGATCGCGCGTCTCTGGCACGGCGAGGTACCCCTCGAGAAGGCCGCCGCCTACCACTCCTACCTGCTCGAAACCGGTGTGCGCGACTACCGTGACCTCCCGGGCAACAAGGGGGTATACGTGTTGCGGCGCGTCACGGGCGATCGGGCGCACTTCGTGTTGCTGTCGCTGTGGGACTCGCTCGACGCGATCAACGCGTTCGCGGGCCACGACGCCGAGCGGGCCCGGTATTACCCAGAGGACCGCGAGTACCTTCTCGAGCTGGAGCCGACCGTGAAGCACTACGAGGTCCTCACCCCGTACGAGGGCAACGAGGAGGCTGTATGAGAGTGCGCTTGCTCGCTGCAATCGCCGTGGCGCTCTCTGCCGCGGCATGCGGCGACGAGTTCCTCGACGGCTCCATTGCGGCCATCACCGTACACGGCCAGGTGAGGACTGCCGCGGGCGATCCGGTGTCCGACGCCACCGTTCGTCTCAACGTGATGTTCGGCGACGAGGGATTCCACACCCACACCACCGATACGACGGATGCGGCGGGGGCTTACGGCGAGGTCATCTGGAATTGGGGCACGCGTTTCGTGGTCGACCTCCAGATCGTCGCCGAGCCCCCGGTAGGGTCGGGCCTCCAGCCCGACACGACGCTCCGACAAGATGTGGTGCTGAACGGGGACGGTTCACCCGACAGCCTGCGAGTGGACCTCGTGCTGGAGCCGAGCCCGTAGCGGGCATGCGCCACGTAGCGTTCGCGCTCCTGGCCGCGTTGGGACCCTGCTCGGCCGCCTGCACTCCAGCGTGGACCACCAGCGTGCGCGCGCGCCTCGCGAGCCCCGCCCCGGCCGCGTGCGTGGAACGGACCCTGCTCGCGCAGGAGATAGTGGACACCACCACCAGGGTGATCGACCGGCTCGGTACTTCCGCCGTCGCGGCGCGTCCTCCCTACGACTCCACCGCCGGCTTGTACGTCGAGGTAGCCTATGCCGGGGCTGGGGGCGGGGGGCAGGTCGTACAACAGATGGACGTCGAGGGCTCCCCGATGGTCACGATCTCGTGGACCTGGGCAGGCACCCGGCCATCCGACGACAGCGTGCAGGTCGTGGAGCGGTGGCTCCTGACCTATCTCGACGCGATGTGCGACGAGTGCCTGCACGGGTGGCGCGCGCAGCGCCGCGACGTGCTGCTGTTCCGCAGCTGGGCACTGCCGGACACGGCGCGCTGAGCCCGCGGCTGGACGCGCCACTCCAGGTACCGGCATCTTTGTGTCATGGCCGGCCTCGACGTGCACATCGTGGATCTGCCCCCCATGCGCGTGGCGACCACCCGGGCCCTGGGCAACTCACCGGAGGATGAGGCCTGGGAGAAGCTCCGTGCGTGGGCAGAGCCACGGGGCCTGTTGGACGACCTGCAGCGCCACCCGGTGTACGGCTACAACAACCCGCCTCCGGTGCCGGGGCGACCGGACTACGGCTACGAGTTCTGGATCAAGGTCGACCCCGACGCGGAGCCCGAGGGAGACGTGGAACTGAAGGACTTCGGCGGTGGTCGCTACGCCGTCACCAGCTGTCGGCTCCACGGTGATCCGGAAGGCAGCGTCCCCGAAGTCTGGCAGAAGCTTCTGGGGTGGGTCGAGTCGAGCGGCCATACGTGGCGCCACACACACGAACTCGAGGGGCTGCTGAACCCCGAGGCGCCACACGAGCAGATTCTCCTCGACCTGTACCTGCCGATCGAGGAGTGAACACAGGCGCCTGCGAGGGAGCGCGCAATGAACAAGATCAATCTCACCGATAAGTTGAGCCTGTTCGACGACTACTGGCACCCGCGCATCGTGGGCGAGCTCAACGGCCAGCAGGTGAAGCTCGCCAAGGTGAAGGGCGAGTTCGAGTGGCACCACCACGACGAGGAGGACGAGCTATTCCTCGTGCTACGGGGTCGCATGACCATCGAGCTACGCGACCGGGAAGTGGTGCTCGAGCCAGGAGAGTGCTTCATCGTGCCCCGCGGCGTGGAGCACAAGCCGGTGGCGGATGAGGAGACCCACATCCTCCTGTTCGAGCCGGCCAGCACGCTGAATACTGGCAACGTGCGGAGCGAGCGGACCGTCGAGGACCTGGAGCGGATCTAGCCCGCCACCTCTTCCCCGATCTCGTCCACCACGAACCTCCAGCAGCGCATCCGCGGCGACCAGTGCTCGGGGTGAAGCCCGGCCTTGAGCTTGAGGTGGGTGACGAACTCCACCGGCTCGGGAAGCTGCTCCCAGACCTGCGGCAGGAACAGCGCGCGCCGGCCACCATCCTCGAGGATCAGGCCGTCCACGCCGGGCCGCAGGATCGCCAGGAGCTCCTGCTGACTCGACACCTCCAGCGGCACCGGCGGCCCCAGGAGAGAGAGGTGCAGCTCGAGCCGAGAGAACTCGGCGTGCGACAGCGGCGGGAAGCGGGGATCGCGGAACGCAGCGGCGTACGCGTTGTGCGACACGTCCAATGCCAACGGCCGGTACGCCTCGAAGCTCCCCACGCACCCCCGCAGCTTTCCGCCGAGCTGGAGCGTGACGAAGCTCGCGCCCGGGGCGCTGAGCGCCTCGGGAACGTCTCCCAGGTCGACGGGCCACGGCTCGCCGGTGTCGAGGCCGTGCCTGATGGAGGCCCTGGCGAGGGCACACAGCGCCTGGGCGTCCCCACGGGAGACCGATGCGGGTCCGGCGGGCTCGCCGGAGTCCGGTGCAGCAGGCATTCGCCTAGAATGTACGCCTTCGGCCGTCCGGGCGCCCTGCCACCACCCGCGCGCGGCTGCCAGGCGCTTCCCCACCTAGCCGACCGCCGGATTCGGGATACTATGGACGGAACGAGGGACTCGTCCCGCGCCACACGGAGTTGGTCGGGAATCTCTGAACCTCGGCTTGATCGTGTACTACCCGCCGGTAGTAGCGTACCTGGAGTCGCTCTCGGCCTTGGTGTTCTATCCCAGGACCGGGCCATGACCGCCGTCCGTGTACGCCGTATGCGCCCGGGCGAGGAAGCCGCGGTCATCGACCTCGTGGCCCGTGTCTTTAACGAGACCGTTGCGCCACACTACTCCGAGGAGGGTGTGCTGGAGTTCTTCAAGTACGCCGCAGCGGAGCCCCTCGCTGCGCGGTCGCAGAGTGATCACTTCACGCTGGTCGCGGAGCAGGACGGCGACCTCGTCGGCATGATCGAGATGCGACGATTCGAGCACGTCGCGATGCTGTTCGTCGAGCCGCGGGGCCGCGGCGTCGGGAAGGCGCTGCTCGACGAAGCGCTCGCGGTCTGTCGCGTGGAACGTTCTGACCTCTCTGTGATGACCGTGCACTCGTCGCCCAACGCCGTGCCCGCATACGAGCGCCTCGGCTTCCTGGCGACCGACTCGGAGCGGGAGCTCAACGGCATCCGCTTCGTGCCGATGGCGCTAGAGCTGGGGTAGCAGCCCCGGCGACTTCTCTACAGGTTAGAGGGCCGGTCCCTCCGACACGGCAACCAGCGCATATTGGTGTGGATGCAGCGGCTGCGGGCCGCATGGCTCAAGCCGGTCCGATCGCCACCGGGCAGCACCGCATGAACAAGAGCGAACGGCCTCTCTGGAAGTGCCCCAAGTGCGGACACCGGTTCGTCACCAAGAACCTGTGGCACTCGTGCGGCCGCCACAGCGTGGCGGATCACTTCGAGGGTACGGACCCGAAGGTGCGCGAGCTGTTTGACCGGTTCACGGCCATGGTCGAGGCGTGCGGGCCAGTGACGATCTACGCCCAGCAGACACGCATCGTGTGCCAGGTGCGCGTGCGCTTCGCAGGCGTAACGCCGCGCGAACGGTCGCTGGATGTGACCGTGTGGCTCACGCGCCCGGTCCAGCATGCCAAGCTGCGACGCACCGAACTGATTCCGCCCAGCGCCTTCGTCCATCACTTCCGCTTCAGGGAGCCGACGGAGCTGGACGACGCCTTCATGGCGATCGTTCGGGAGGGCTACGCGGTCGGGCGGCAGGAACACCTGGAGCGCCCGGCACCCAAGCCCCGGCGACCGCGGCGCAAGAAGGGCACCGGCAAGAAGGGGAAGAGCGAGAAACGGGAGCCCGCGAAGGAGGAGAAGGGCAAGCGCGAGAGCAAGAAGCGCGTGAGCGAGGAGCCACCTAGTAAGGAGGGCGAGAAGCAGAAGAAGAGACGCAGCGGCGGGAGGGGCAGGAAGCGGAAGGGCGGCGGCAAGAAGGAGCAGCCCCAGAGCGGTCGAACCGAGGACACGGCCGCCCCGCCCGAGGAGCAGAGCACCTCGTGACCGTAACCGCAAACGAAGGCAGGCTCGCCGACGGTGGTCTACCATCCACACCGCAACAACTGCTCGGCCGGCTAAGGGACCTCGGCATCGACGTGCGGACGATGGAGCATCAGGCCGTGTACACAGTGGAGCAGGCCAAAGAGGTGCGCGGCGGGATCGAGGGGTGCCACACCAAGAATCTCTTCCTGCGGAACAAGAAGGGAACCATGTGGCTCGTGACATGCCTGGCGGATCGCGCCGTCGATCTGCGGTGGCTGGGAGAGCACATCGGCGCCGGGCGCCTCTCGTTCGGCAGCGCGCAACGCCTCATGAAGTACCTCGGTGTCCTACCGGGCGCCGTGTCGCCCTTCGCGGTGGTCAACGACCGGCAGCGCAAGGTGCGCGTGGTGCTGGACCGAGAGGTTCTCGAGCAGGAGCCGGTCAACTTCCATCCGTTGGACAACCGCATGACCGTTACGATCGGCGCCCAGGATTTCCTGCGATTCCTCGACGCGGAACGTCACACCCCGCAGATCATCAACTTCGGATAGAGGCCTGGGGACTTGCGCCCCCGCTCCCGATGCGTAGATAAGAGCAATCTCAAGCTGATTTATGCCGATTAGCTACCTGATCGACACGGAGCGAGGCCTCGTCCTCACCACGGCCAGCGGCGTCCTCACGGACGACGACTTGCTGGAGCACAAACGGATCCTCGCGGCCGATCCGGACTTCGCACCGGGTATGCGCCAACTGTCGGACGTGCGCGGGGTGGAGCGGCTCGCCGTCACGCCCGAGGGGGTACGGCAGATGGTCACGCTCGACCGCGATCAAGCCGACCAACTGGGCGACTACAAGCTGGCCATCGTCACCACGGCCGACGTAGTGTTCGGGACGGCGCGCATGTATCAGTCACTCACCGACGAGGACCTGGAGCACGTTCAGGTGTTCCGCGACATGGCGGAGGCCCGGGTATGGCTCGGACTGCCATCCGATGACACCGCGTAAGCGCGTCCGCCTGATTCACTTCAAGATCGCCGAGGGAGAGGACAAGGCGGCGCTCCTCCGCGAGGCAGGCTACCGAGTGGCGTTCGAGCCGCTCGACCCCGGGCTTCTCAAGAGGCTCAAGGACAATCCACCGGACGCGGTCGTGATCGACCTCTCGCGGGTGCCGTCCCAGGGGCGCGACGTGGGGGTGGCCATGCGCCACTGGAAGAAGACGCGACACGTTCCGCTAGTGTTCGTCGGCGGCGACCCCGCAAGGGTGGCGCGCATCAAGCAGCTGGTCCCCGACGCCGAGTACACCACCTGGAGCCGCATCCGCAGCGTGTTGAAGCGCGCCATCGCTCGACCACCGAAAGAGCCGGTCAAGACGGCCTCGGTGCTCGCTGGCTATTCCGGCACTCCGCTGCCCAAGAAGCTCGGGATCAAACCCGACTTCACCGTCGGCCTCGTCGGCGCGCCGCAGGGCTTCGAGCAGACGCTAGGTCGGCTCCCCGAGCGCGTCACGCTGCGGCGCCAGCCGCGCGCGTCGTGCGACCTGGTGATCTGGTTCGCGACCTCGCAACGAGACCTCGAGCGGCGCGTGCGGCGCATGGCCAACCTAGCCGGTGCCGGAGGTCTCTGGATCGCGTGGCCCAAACAGGCGTCGGGGGTGAGGACGGACCTGACCCAAGACGCGGTGCGACGGGCGGGCCTCGACCATGGCCTGGTGGACTACAAGATCTGCGCGATTGACGGCACCTGGTCGGGGCTCAAGTTCGCGCAGCGAAAGGGCAAGTCTTGATAACGTCCGACCAGCGTCTCTGGCCCGTCGCGGCGTTCACGGCCTCTTACCTGCTGCTGGCGCTCGTCAGCGCGGTCGTGCGGGGCAACCTGGAGTTCCTGTTCTACATCGGCGTGATGCTGGTGCTGATCGCCGTCGTGTGGACGGTGCACCGGCAGGTCGGACTGAGCAGCGGCGTGTTGTGGGCCCTGAGTCTGTGGGGCCTGGCCCACATGGCGGGCGGACTGCTGATCGTACCCGCAGGGCTGCCCGTGAGCTCCGAGAGCCGCGTGCTCTACACGCTGTGGCTCGTGCCCGACCGGCTGAAGTACGACCATGTCGTCCACGCCTACGGCTTCGGCGTCACCACGTGGGTGTGCTGGCAGGGGTTGCGCTCCGCCCTGCGCCGCCGCGGGGCCGACGCCAGGCCGACCTTCGGGCTGCTCGTGCTGGCGGCCGCCGCGGGCATCGGGTTCGGGGCACTGAACGAGGTCATCGAGTTCGCCGCCACCCTACTGGTGCCCGAGACCAACGTAGGCGGCTACCGCAACACCGGCTGGGACCTGGTCGCAAACCTGGTGGGCGCCACCACCGCGGCGCTGCTGATCTGGGTGTTCGAGAGACGGCCGCGTGCGGCGGCGCCTGCGACCGGGTGACGCCTACGGCTCTGGCGCGGCCGACCGTCCGCGTCCAGTTTGACACCAGCCACCCATTGGTCCGCCCGCGCCCCATCCCGGAGGTGACCATGAAGCCGGCACTGCTCGTTACCCTGATCTTCTTGTGCGTCGTTGCCGTGGGACACCTGCTGCGCGTCGTGTTCCAGATCGACCTCATCGCCGCAGGGCGCCCGATACCCCAGTGGCCCAGCGGGCTAGCCGTCGTCTTGCTCATCGCCCTCGCGGTCTGGCTCTACCGAGAGCAAGGGGCCAAGTGAACACAGCACGCTACGTCCTCGCGCTGCTCTGCGTCGTGATGATCCCGCCGGCGATCGTGCATTGGCTCGTGGTGCACCCGTTCGCCCGGTTCTGGCGCAGGATCGGCCCACCGAGGAGTTACATCATGCTCACCGCCCTGTACCTGGCCGTGGCTGCGGCGATGTACGCCGTGAGCGAGCCTATCCTGGCCGTCGAGTACGGCACCGAGTGGATCCTCATCGGCCTAGCCGTGGTGGTATACCTGACGAGCGTGAGCATAGAGGTCCGCTGCCGCCGCCTGCTCTCGGCTGGCATGCTCCTGGGAGGGCCGGAACTCAACCCCAAGCGCGGACCGGGCAAGCTGCTGAGCGAGGGGATCTACGGTGAGATGCGGCACCCGCGCTACGTCGCGGTGCTCCTGGGCCTGATCGCCGTGGCCCTGTTCTGCAACTACCTCGGCCTGTACATCATCGTGGCACTGTCGGTCCCCGGACTCTACGTCGTTGCCATCCTGGAGGAGCGCGAGCTGCTCGACCGGTTCGGGGAGGAGTACCGGGAGTACATGCGGCGCGTGCCGCGCTTCGTTCCCAGAAGACCCAGCAAGCAGCCCGTCTGACATGGCCAGGCTCTACACCACCCCTCCCGCCGTGGTCAAACGGTATCGCTGCGTCCGCGCGACGAACGCCGGCACGCCATCGGAGACGAGTCCGAATGATCGAGACCGACCCACGGAGCGCCCGCCGATTCATCGTGCCTCAGCGGCGTAGCGCGGCGAACCACCCATTCCACGGAGTGATCCTGTGAGCGATCAGCCGGCAAAGGCCTGCCTGGCGTGTCACCGCGGGCCCGACCAGACCCCTCTCATCACGCTGGAGTACCGGGACACGACGCTGTGGATCTGCCCGCAGCACCTGCCCGTGCTGATCCACGACCCGGCCCGGCTGATCGGGGTGCTGCCCGGAGCCGAGCACCTGCGGCCCGCCGAGCACCACGACTGAGACGCAGAGAGACAGGGTGGCCAGGGGGCGCGGGCCGGAACGCTAGCGGTGTCGGCCGGCTAGGCCGATGAGGTGAGCCACCCGGTCGGCCTGGATGTCCCATTCCCGGCACCTCCCGCCCCGCATCCGGACTAACGGGGGCCCCACGGTGGGTGGTAGATTATTCGCCTCTGACCCAACGTGACGTGGTGGAGGCCGTGAGCCGGATACTTGTGGTCGACGACGATGTCCAGGTCCGGGAGATCCTCCGGAAGCGCCTAGAAAAGAACGGCTACGAGGTCGGCGAGGCCTCGAACGGGGACCAGGCCCTGGACTCCTATCGGGAAACGCCTGCGGACGTGGTGATCACCGATATCGTGATGCCCGGCCGGGGAGGGCAGGGCCTGATCAGGGCCCTGCGACGGGAGTTCCCTGAGGTGCGGATCGTGGCGATCTCGGGTGCCTTCGACCAGGACGTGCCCGCGCTGTTGGCGGAGGCCGACCGCCTCGGCGCCCTCAAGACGCTCCCCAAACCGTTCACCTCGGAGCAGCTCTTCGAGGCCATCGACGGGGTGATGCAGATGGCGGTGGACGAGTTGCCTCCCCCGCTCCCAGTCGAGGAGACGATGGAGGTCACCGAGTGGGGCGGACTCGAGTGGTGGCTCCGAAAGGAGAGCGCCATCCCCGGCCTCAGCTGGGGCACGGTGGTCCAGCTCATCACCCTGACCGTCGCGCTCGCCGCGCTCATCATGGCGCTCTAGCAGCGCCGGGGGAAACGGGCCGCGGGGCGCTCGAGACCGTCGGGCGCCCTCTTTTTCGCGAGGGTGGCGGACAGCATCACCCCAGCAACACCGCTGTGGAGACCCTACATGCGACGCTACCACCACATCGGCATCCCGACCGAAACGCCGCGCGACGGCGAGACCTATCTCGAGCAGTACAGGATGTACGTGTCGGGATACGAGGACAGCGACTATGGGGTCGAGTGGATGCGATTCGAGCCCGACTCGCCCCTGCCGGAGCTGGTGCGGACGGTGCCGCACGTCGCGTTCGAGGTGGACGATCTGGCGGCTCAGCTCGCCGGCAAGGACGTGTTGATCGAGCCAAACCGCCCAGCGGACGGCGTCACCGTGGCGTTCATCGTGGAAAACGGTGCGCCGATCGAGTTTCTGCGGTTCGACGAGACCGAGGCCGACACCGCTGGCAGAGGAACAGGATGAATCGCCAATCCTCTCCGCCGCCGTGCTATTATTGCAAGAGTACCGGATGGACCTCCGACACCCGTGAAACGGGGTGATGACGGTGCACCTGGACATCAAGCGATTCGACGCGCCCGATCAGTCCCGCACGTTCGACAAGGGGAAGTTCGAGCTTATCACGATCGGGGACATGACGCTGGGAAGGGCGAGCTACGAGCCCGGCTGGAGGTGGTCGGAGCACGTGGGAGCCGCCACCGGCTCGGCAAGCTGCCAAGTGGATCATGTCGGAGTCGTGCTGACCGGCCGCGCCATGGTGCGCATGGACGACGGCACGGAGGTCGAGCTCAAGCCCGGCGACCTGTTCGCGATCGGGCCGGGACACGACAGCTGGGTCGTGGGGAACGAGCCCTACGTGTCGCTCCACTTCCTAGGAGCCGACGAGTACGCCAAAGAGGCCCCGGGCTACTGAGAAGGCCCGCCAACTGGAAGGCACCCACCGCTCCGCCGTGACGCTCGAGGCGCAACGGCCCGCCCTGACCAGCGATGAGGCCCTCCGTCTCGCCGAGGAGCTCTACGGTCTCGCGGGCACGCTGCGGCCGCTTCCCAGCGAGCGTGATCAGAACTTCCGGCTCACGACCCCCGCGGGGGAGTCGTTCATCTTGAAGGTGTCGGGCGCCGACGAGGCCCCGGACCACCTCGACTTCCAGAACACGGCGCTGACCTGGCTCGCCGAGCACGACCGCGCGGTGCGCGTGCCCCGGTTGTGCCAGACCACGGCTGGCGAGCGCATGACTGTGATAGAGGGGGCCGACGGGCGAGCGCATCGCGTGCGCCTCCTGACCCATCTCCCGGGCATCCCCCTGGCCCAGGCGCGACCCCACACGCCGGGTTTGCTGCGGAACCTCGGTCGCCACCTCGGCGCCATGGACGCGGCGCTCCAGGGCTTCTCGCACCCGGCCGCCCAGCGCCGCGACTTCGTATGGGATCTAGGCAGGGCACCGCAGGTGATCACCACGCACCTCGAGGCGGTCGAGCCCGCGCGGCGCTACCTGATCGAGGGGCTGTTGCGGCAGTGGGACGCGGTCGTTGCCCCGCTTTGGTCGGAGCTGCGGCGCAGCGTCGCCTACAACGACGCCAACGACTACAACGTGCTGGTGGGCGCACCGGGGCCCGAGCGGGACGTCACCGGATTCATCGACTTCGGCGACATGCTGGAGACGTGCACGGTGAGCGACCCGGCGATCGCGGTGGCCTACGCGATGCTCGGGAAACCCGATCCCGTGGCGGTGGCGGGACACGTGGTCGCGGGATTCAACGCGACGTTCCCCCTCACCGAGCCCGAGCTGGAGGTGCTGCACACGCTGGCCTGCGCCCGCCTGGCTGCCAGCGTCTGCGTCTCGGCACATCGCCGCACCACGGAGCCCGCCAACGACTACCTCGCCATCAGTGAGCGGCCCGCATGGGAGACGCTCGAGCGGCTGACCGGCGTGCACCCGCGGTTCGCGCGGGACCTGTTCCGCGAGCGCTGCGGCTTGCCGCCCTGCCCCGCCAGCCCCGGCGTGGTGCGCTGGCTCGAGGCGCACACCGCGGAGATCGGCCCGCTGGTCGAGCACGATCTGCGGGAGACACCGAGCGTGGTGTTCGATCTCTCGATCGGCAGCCTCGAGCTGGAGGATCCCCAGGGGATCGTGGGCACCGAGGCCTTCACGGACCTCCTATTCGAGCGGATGCGCCGGTCGGGAGCTACCGTAGGCATCGGGCGGTACGACGAAGCCCGGGCCATCTACACCAGCGACGCGTTCGCCGGAACCGAGGGAGAGCACGCCGAGCGCCGCACGGTGCACCTCGGAGTGGATCTCTTCCTGAAGCCCGACGCGCCGATCCTGGCGCCTCTCGAGGGCCGCGTGCACAGTGTGCGCAATAACGCCGACGCCTTGGACTACGGCCCCACGGTGATCTTGGAGCACGCGCCGCCCGACGGACCCCCGTTCTATACGTTGTACGGGCACCTGGCAGAGGACGTGCTCACCCTGAAGCCGGGCACGCCCATCGCGCGGGGCGATGTCGTCGCGCGCGTCGGTGCCTTCGGCGTGAACGGGAACTGGCCACCCCACCTCCACTTCCAGATCGTCACCGACCTGATGGACCGGGAGGGAGAGTACCCCGGAGTGGCAGCCCCCAGCGAGCGCGCAGTGTGGCTCAGCCTGTCACCCGATCCCAACCTCGTGCTGCGGCTCCCCGAGGGCGTGCGGGCGGACGACCGGACCGACCGCGCAGCTCTGCTCGTGGCACGCCGCACACGACTCGGGCCTAACCTCAGTCTCCACTATGCCGACCCGCTCCACATCGTGCGCGGTCGCGGCCAATACCTCTACGACGAAGCGGGCCGCGCCTACCTCGATTGCGTGAACAACGTGTGTCACGTGGGACACTCCCATCCGCGGGTGGTGGAGGCAGCGCGGCGCCAGATGGCCGTGCTCAACACCAACACACGCTACCTGCACGAGAATCTGTCCCTTTACGCCGAGCGCCTGTGCGCGCTGCTCCCGGAGCCCCTGCGTATCTGCTATTTCGTCTGCTCGGGCAGCGAGGCCAACGAGCTAGCGCTGCGCATGGCCCGGGCGCACACGGGCCGCCAGGACCTTGTCGTGCTGGAGGGCGCATACCACGGCAACACCGCCGCACTCATCGACGCGAGCCCCTACAAGTTCGACGGCCCCGGGGGGCACGGCGCGCCGCCGCACGTGCACCCGGTCGCGATGCCCGACGGCTACCGCGGCCCATACCGGCGCGACGACCCCGAGTGCGGCAGCAGGTACGCCGCGCACGTGAGGGACGCCGCCGACGGCGCCCGGGCCGAGGGCCGCGAGGTGGCGGCGCTCATCACGGAGACGTTCCTCGGCTGCGGAGGGCAGATCGAGCTGCCGCCGGGATACCTCAGCGCCGCGTACGCTCACGCCCGCGACGCCGGCGCGGTGTGCATCGCCGACGAAGTACAGGTAGGCTTCGGTCGGGTCGGCACCCACTTCTGGGGCTTCGGGACGCAGGACGTGGTGCCCGACATCGTCACCCTCGGCAAGCCGATCGGCAACGGACACCCCCTGGCGGCCGTGGTGACCACCGCGGAGGTCGCCGCCTCGTTCGACACCGGGATGGAGTACTTCAACACCTTCGGCGGCAACCCCGTGTCCTGCGCGGTCGGGCTGGCGGTGCTCGATGTGATCCGCGACGAAGGGCTCCAGGAACACGCACTCACCGTGGGAACGCGCCTCAAGGAAGGCCTGGAGCATCTCACCGAACGGCACCCAGTTGTCGGAGACGTGCGCGGCCGCGGTCTGTTCCTCGGCGTGGAGCTCGTGGCAGACCGCGACGCACGCACGCCGGCCACCAGTGAGGCGCGCTACGTCATAGAGCGCATGAAGGACCACGGCGTACTGCTCAGCACCGACGGCCCTGACGACAACGTCATCAAGATCAAGCCGCCGCTGCCCTTCTCCCAAGAGGACGCCGACCGCCTCGTCGAGATCCTGGACGCCGTGCTGGGAGAGGATATGGTCTGCCTTGCGGGGGAGGCGCACGCTGTCGCATGATTCGCACTCTCCAGGAGGTAGCATGCGACGCGTCACAGGGGTCGGCGGAATCTTCTTCAAGGCGCAGGATCCAGAGCAACTGAAGGCCTGGTACCGACAACACCTCGGCATCATCCCCGACCGAGACGGGCACATCTCATTCGAGTGGCGTGAGAAGGAGGATCCGGATACCGTTGGCTATACCGTCTGGGGACCGTTCAAGCACGACACCAAGTACTTCGAGCCCAGCTCTAAGCCGTACATGTTCAACTTTCGAGTCGAAGACCTCGACGTCCTGCTGGAGCAGCTGCGCGCGGAGGGCGTCGACGTGGACGACGAGGTGCAGGAGTACGAGTACGGCCGCTTCGGATGGGTCATGGATCCGGAGGGAAACCGGATCGAGTTATGGGAGCCGCCTACAGGATAACACCATCAGAGCCCGTTAGAGGAGGACGACCGTGGAAGACTCCGTGATCATGCTCTACGACAGCGAGACCGGCAACTCCATCGGCTCCATCACGGAGGAGCAGCTCCAGTTCCTGATCGATCAGATGGAGGAGGAATCCGCCACCGACCAGGACTATTACATCACCCGCGAAACGCTCGAGATGCTCGAGGGTGCCGGTGGCGACCTGGAGCTCCTCGAGCTGCTGCGAGGCGCCCTCGGTCACGCCGAGAGCATCGAGATCCGCTGGAGTCGGGAGGACGAGTAATGGCCGTCGAGTTCATGGGCCTCGCCGGCAGCCTGGCGGCTACCGCCATGGCGACCATGAGCCACGTCGAGGGGCTGCTCATGCCGGCCGGCGAGCAGCCCACGGAAGGGGAGGCGAGCGAAGCAGGCGCGGCAGCCTCGCCCGAGGAGAAGGGCAAACTGATCCAGAATGGACTCGCCACGGTCAGCCAACTCATCGACACGCTGGCCATGCTCGACGAGAAGACCAGAGGGAACCTCACGGACGAGGAGCAGCAGTTCTTGCAGAACTCGCTCACCGAGCTCCGCGTAGCGTACGTGCGGCTCCTGGGGCGATCGAAGTCCGCGACGACCTGACGCCCGGTGCAGCTCAACCCCGCTCCCACCGAGCTCACCACCGCGGCGACCGACCTCGCGATCGCCCTACTGGCCGGCGCCTGTGTGGCCTATCTGAGGCGGTGGCGCGAGCGTGACCGCTGGAAGGTGACGGTGTGGTCGTGGGTGTTCGGGCTGCTGGCCATCGCCGGCCTGCTGGGCGCCGTCGCACACGGTCTCGCACTGTCCGAAGGCGTCCGAGACCTCCTGTGGCAGCCGCTGTTTCTCTCACTGGGGCTCGTGGTGGCGCTGTTCGTGGTGGGGGCGGTATACGACTGGCGGGGGCGCGCCGCGGCGCGCCGCATCCTCCCGTTCATGGTCGTTGTGGGCGTGGCCTTCTACGGGATCACCTTGATTCTCAGCGGCGGGTTCCTGGTGTTCGTGCTGTATGAGGCCGCGGCGATGCTGTTCGCGCTCGCGGCCTACCTCGCGCTCGCTGCCCGGCGCCGCCTGGCCGGCGCCGGGTGGATGGCAGCGGGCATTGCCCTCAACATCGTCGCCGCTGCGATCCAGGCGACTGGAGCGGTATCGGTCACGCTAATCTGGCCGTTCGACCACAACGGGGTGTTCCACCTCGTCCAGATCGTGGCCATCGTCGTGCTGATGCACGGGCTGGGGACGAGCCTCGAGGCGGACTCATGGAGTGGGTGATCGCGATCGTCGTGGTGCTCACGGTCGTCTGGCTCCTCGGCCGGCGGGCCGCTCGCCGGCGCGTGGCACGCATGCGAATGATCTCGCAGCTCATCCCCCACCCCTACGACCTGGACAACCCCGAGCACGTAGTCCGGATCGACGAGATACGAGAGCGCTACGCGGCGCTGTTGGCGCACGACGAGAGTGCGTTCGCGGACTGCACGTTCAAGCCGGCGTCGTTGCTGCCGTACTCCAAGCAGGAGATCCGCGAGGCGCTGAGCGCCATCCTCGACTACGCCGAGGGCCGGGCCGAGTCGTCCCACTTCACCCCGGTCATCCGACAGCCTGCCGTGGTCGCCACCCTGCAGGCTGGCTTGGTACAGCTGGAGTCTTTTCTCGACGTCCCGCCAGACGACATCCCACGGGAGCACCGAGCCAACGTCGAGTTCGGGCTGCGGTTCCTGCGCGGCGCGGGCGGGGGAGACAGCAGCCGGAGCGGCAGGTGACACAGATGAACCAGACACTGCGATCCAACGTCGCCGTCATGAAGCTGAATACGCGCCTGTTCCTGAATTGCCTGGACGGTGTCATCGAGGCCGACGGCATCGGGCGCGTGACCGACAACAGCAACAGCCTCGCATTCATCGCGGTACACCTGGTGGACGCCCGCCACTTTCTCGCGAAGGAGCTCGGGCTCGAGCTCAGCAACCCTATTGCCGAGTCGCTCAAGGACGTACAGAGCATCGAGGAAGCGGAACACTTGCCCTCGCTCGACGAGCTACGCGCCGCCTGGCAGGAGGTTGCCGATCCGCTCGCCGAGGCGGTGGCAGCGCTCCCTGATGAAGCGCTTGCGGCACGGTCGCCGCAGCAGTACCCGCTCGACGACCCGACCGTACTGGGCGGGATCGCCTTCCTGCTGCAGCACGAGACGTTTCACATCGGCCAGATGGCAATCCTGCGCAAGCAGCTGGGATACCCGTCCATGAGCTATGCGGCGGACGAGGAGCGCAGCTGACCGTCATTGGGCCTCTCTGTGATGGGACGCACGCGGGTATCGGCTGCGCGGCCGGGTGACGAGAGTAGGCACCGACAGATGGAGATCCCAACGATGCGTGAACGAGTTGCAGTCAGCACGGCACTGATGGTCCTCTGCGCGGCGTCAGCCGCTCGGTTGGACGCACAGGAGTTCGACCAGTACTTCGTGAACAGGACGATGCGGGTGGACTACTACCACACCGGAGGGAAGAGCAGCGAGCTCATCAGTCTCGACCGCGTGGTGTCGGACGGCCCCTGGGCGGGTAACCACACCCGACTGATCGACGACACCAACTTGGGCAAGTATCTGTTCGAGGTTATCGACACCGGGAGCGGCGAGCTGATCTACTCCCGGGGCTACGCCACGCTCTACGGCGAGTGGGAGACCACCAGCGAGGCCAGGGACACCTATCGCACGTTCCACGAATCGGTGCGCTTCCCCTGGCCCAAGCGGCCGGTCACAGTCGTCCTCAAGAAGCGTGGCGAGCAGAACGCATGGGTCGAGCTCGCCACTCTGGAGGTCGATCCGAGCTCCCACTTCGCCAACCCCGCCGATCTCGCACCCATGGGCGACGTATGGCCCCTGTTCGAGCACGGCACCCCAAGCGAGAAGGTGGATCTGGTGGTCCTGGGCGTGGGCTACACCGAGGAGGAGCTCCCCAAGTTCCACGCCGACGCGGAGCGGCTCATCGGCGAGCTGTTCTCCTACGAGCCCTTCAAGGGCCGTAAGCAGGATTTCAACGTGCGGGCCATCGACCTGCCATCGCCGGTCTCCGGGGTGACCCGCCCCCACTCCAACCGCTACCGCCGCACGCCAGTCTCCACGCAATACGGCATCTTCGACAGCGAGCGCTACATGCTCGTGCCCGACAACCGCACCCTGCGGGACGTGCTGTCGGCCGCCCCATACGAGTTCGTAGCGGTGCTGGTAAACGAGGCGCAGTACGGCGGCGGCGGGATCTTCGGCTGGCAGGCCACGTCGGCGGTGGACTCGGAGTTCTCAGACTACATCTTCGTGCACGAGTTCGGGCATCACTTCGCCGGCCTGGGCGATGAGTATTACACCTCGCCAGTGGCCTACGAGACCGGTGGCGAGGTCCACCCCGAGCCGTGGGAGCCCAACGTCACCGCCCTGCACGACCCGGCTGCGCTCAAGTGGAAGGACCTGGTGCAGCCGGGGACGCCGCTCCCCACTCCGTGGGTCAAGCAGCGGTTCGAGGAGCACTCCCGCGCCGTCCGTGAGCGGCGCGGCCAGCTCATTGACGAGCAGGCCTCGGAGAGCGAGTTTGATGCTCTTTTCCGCGAGCAGCGGGAGACCGAGCGGGACATGCTCTCGTCCTCGCCCAACGCCGGGGCGGTGGGGGCGTTCGAGGGAGCGATGTACGAGGCCCAGGGCCTGTACCGGCCCGAGGTGGACTGCATCATGTTCACCCGCAACATGCTCGGCTTCTGCCGCGTGTGCCGCCGGGCGCTGGAGCGGATCATCGAGCTCTACGCGGGGTGATACAGGGAACGGCCCGCCGGAGCAAGCGTCACGAACCGCAGTCGAGGAGGCTCGAATAATGGCAGTGAAGTACTGGAAGCCCGCCCTGCTGGGAGCGGTCACCGCCGCCGTGGCGCTCGCCGCCGCAGTGACCGTCAGTCAGTCAGACGCCCAGGCCGCGACCGTCGTGGTCTACAAGAGCCCCACGTGAGGGTGCTGCAACAAGTGGGTCGGGCACCTACAAGACAATGGGTTCGAAGTCGTGACGCACGAGGTTGCCGATCTGGCACCCATCAAGGCACAGCACGGGGTGACGGATGAACTCGCCGGCTGTCACACCGCCGTCGTAGAGGGGTACGTCGTCGAGGGCCACGTCCCTGCCGATGTAGTGAAGCGCCTCCTCGCCGAGCGACCGGACGTGGTCGGCATCACCGTCCCCGGCATGCCGATCGGCTCCCCCGGGATGGAGACCCCGGACCGGCCAGCCGAGCCTTACGACGTCCTCACGTTCGACGAGGACGGGAGGACAACGGTCTTCGCCAGCCGCTGAGTGAGCCGGCGGCCGGCACGAGCTGGCCGCCGTGACAAGGAGGCCGCAACTCGTGCAGTACAGACTCGATCAGGCAATCGAGATCCTCTCGCGCACGCCTGGCACGCTGCGCGCCCTACTGGACGGCCTCTCCGATCCGTGGGCGCAGGCCACCGAGGGAGGGGAGACCTGGAGCCCGTTTGACGTCGTGGGACACCTGATCCACGGCGAGCGAACCGACTGGATCCCGCGGGCGCGGCTCGTCCTGGATCATGGCGAGCGGCAGGTGTTCGAGCCGTTCGACCGCTTTGCACAGGAGCGGGAGTCGCAGGGAAAGTCGCTGGAGCAGCTGCTCGACGAATTTCAGGCGCTCCGGGCCGAGAACGTGCAGACGCTCAAGAGCTGGTCACTCACCGAGGACGACCTGGATTCCAGGGGACGCCACCCAGAGTTCGGCCCGGTAACCCTGCGGCAGCACCTCTCGACCTGGGTGGTCCACGACCTGGGGCACATCGCCCAGGCGGTGCGCGCAATGGCCAAGCAGTACGCTGACCAGGTCGGGCCATGGAAGACCTACCTGCGAATCCTGAACGCCTGACGTCCGAGACCGCACGCCGCTACATCCCCTGGGGGCGGGCCTGGATAGGTCTCGCCCTGGCTCTGGCGCTCCACGTGCTGGACGAGGCGGCGGGCGACTTCCTCAGCTTCTACAACCCCCTCGCAGAGAGCATTCGCGCGCGGTGGCCCCTTCCCTTCCCGCCTGTGTTCGGTTTCGGGACCTGGCTCGGTGGCCTGATCGTCGGCGTCGTCGCGCTGCTGGCGGTCTCGACCTTCGCATTCCAGGGTAGGCGATGGATGCGCCCCGTCTCGTACGCTCTGGGGTTGCTCATGATCGCCAACGGGCTGACGCACCTCATCGGGTCCGTGGTCACGGGTCGGGTGATAGGCGGGACCTACTCCGCCCCGCTGCTGGTGGCGGCGGCGATCTACCTGCTGGTCACGGCGCGCGCCGCGCGATCCCGGGCATAGGAGATCTCGTGGGTCACCGCTTCGGGCTGCAACTGCTCTGTGCCGCGGCTCTGCTGCCGAGCGTCCTCTGCCCGCCGGCGGCTGCCCAAGCCGTCTCCACCTCCCCGGCCGTCGGAACCCAAGGGATGGTGAGCACTGCCCACCCCCTCGCGACCGATGCAGGCGTGCGGATCCTGCAAGCCGGAGGAACGGCGTTCGACGCCGCGGTCGCGATCGCCGCGACGCTCAACGTGGTCGAGCCCATGATGTCGGGCGTCGGGGGCTACGGCACGATCCTGATCTACGACGCTGCTGCGGGCGAGGCGCGGTTCCTCAATCCCAGCGGGCGGATGCCCAAAGCGCTCGACTCCGACGTGTTCCGTCCGCCCACGCCGAGCTACCGCGAGAACCGGCGGGGCGCCATGGCGGTCTCCACCCCCGGCAATGCCAACGCCTGGGAGGCGATGTGGCAGGCGCACGGGCGGCTGGAGTGGCCCGAGCTGTTCGATCAGGCCGTGCGGATCGCCGAGCAGGGATTCGAGATCAGCCCCCGCACCGCACGGCTCATCGGGAGAGCGTTCGACGACTTCCCGCCCCACGCCCGGGCCATCTACGGACATGACGGGCGCCCGCTACGGACCGGCGAGCGGCTGGTGCAGCGGGACCTCGCGGCGTCACTCCGGTTGATCGCCGCACAAGGGGCGCGCGCGCTGCACGGCGGCGAGCTCGGGGAGGCGATCGACCAGGCGATGCGCGACACGGGGGGCTTCCTGGCGCTGCAAGACCTGATCGACAACGAGGCCGAGTGGTGGGATGCAGTGAGCATCGGCTATCGAGGCTATCAGGTGGTTACCGCCTCGCCGCCCGCGAACTCGTGGCCGGCGCTGGTCCGACTCGGCATCATGAGCCGGTTCGACCCCGCCGCGCTGGGTCACAACACGACCGAGTACCTCCACCGCTATGCCGAGGTCACCAAGCACGCCTTCTGGACCAGACTCCGCTGGGCCGGCGATCCGGAGGTGGCCCCCCCGCCCTTGGACAAGCTGCTGTCCGAGAGCTACTGGGACGAGCGGGCGTCGCTCATCGACCCCATGCGGGCGGAGCCGTTCGTCCCCCCTACCCAGTTCGGCGGCCGCGGGCAGCACACGACGCACTTCGTGGTCGCGGACCGCTGGGGCAACGTCGTCTCGGCGACCCAGACGCTGGGCAACAGCTTCGGTTCGCGCATTATGCCCGAGGGCACGGGGATCTGGCTCAACAACTCCCTGGCCTACTGCACGTTCGAGCCGAAGGGCAACCCGATGGATGCCTTTCCGGGACGGCACAAGCTGTCGGGCGACGTGCCGTTGCTCGTGATGCGCGACGGCCGACCCTGGATCGCCATCGGCACGCCCGGCGGCCACACGATCGCGCAGACCGTGCCACAGATGGTCATGAACGTGATCGACTTCGGGATGGACATCCAGAGCGCCATCGCGGCCCCTCGTATCAGCTTCGTCGAGCCCGACGCGCTCGCGGTGGAGCGCGCGATCTCAGAGCACGTGCGGGAAGCGCTGGCCGCCCGCGGGCATGACGTCCGTACAACGGGTGGGCTCGGCAACGCCCACGGGCTCGTCATCGAGTATGACGCCGCGGGGCAGCCCGTGCGGTTCCTGGGTGGCACCGACCCCCGGGGCGAGGGAGAGGCGCGCGGTTACTGAGCCGCATGTCTCTCCCGGGCGCCGGGCGCAATCACCCAACACAATTCAAGACATACAGTTACAGCCTCACACTGCGGTCTGCCCTTGACTCATCGGTATCAATATGATATCAAATTGATAGGCCCATTCTGGAGGTACTGATGATCCGCGAAAAGGAGCGCACAGTCGCCTCGGGTTATCTGGCGCTGTTCGTGCTGATCGTGGCGACCGCAGCCGCAACATACTGGATGATCCGGGAGATCATCGATGAGGACCCAGTGGGGATCGTCGTTTCGGCGCTAGTGATCACCGTGTTGGGCATCTGCTTCGGCGGCCTGTTCATCGTGAACCCCAACGAGGCGCGCGTGCTGCAGCTGTTCGGCTCGTATGTCGGCACCTGCAAGACGCCGGGCCTGCGGTTCGCGAACCCGTTCTACACCAAGCGGAAGGTCTCGGTACGGGTGCGCAACTTCGAGACCGGGAAGCTCAAGGTGAACGACAAGACAGGGAACCCGATCGAGGTCGCCGCGGTGGTCGTGTGGCGCGTGATCGACACCGCCGAGGCACTCTTCGAGGTGGACGACTACGAGGAGTTCGTGCAGGTGCAGAGCGAGGCAGCGCTGCGCGGGCTAGCCGTGCATTACCCGTACGACGCCCACGAGGCCGAGGACGAGATGGCGCTCACCACGCACACGGCCCAGATCGCCGAACAGCTCCAGGCGCAAGTCCAGGCGCGGCTCGACAAGGCGGGCGTGGAGGTGATCGAGGCGCGCATCAGCCACCTGGCATACTCGCCCGAGATCGCCCATGCCATGCTACAGCGGCAGCAGGCGAGCGCCGTAATTGCGGCGCGGCGCAAGATCGTGGACGGCGCCGTGGGGATGGTCGAGATGGCCCTGCACCAGCTCTCCCACAAGGACATCGTGGCGCTCGACGAGGAGCGGAAGGCCACGATGGTGAGCAACCTGCTGGTGGTGCTGTGCTCCGACCGGGGGACACAGCCGGTCGTGAACACGGGGTCTCTGTACCAGTAGTCGAACCGTGGCCAGGCGGAAGCCGTTCCTGCTCCGCATGGACCAGGAAGTCTACGATGCCCTTGCACGCTGGGCACGGCACGAGCTCCGCAGCGTGAACGGACAAGTGGAGTTCCTCCTGCGGCGTGCCCTGCAACAGGCGGGTCGTTTCCGGGAAGAGGACGACCCGCAGGGGAACCCGCCCTCGGGAGACGCGGTACGAGAGTGAAATGGGGAAGCAAGGGCCGTGATGCGCGCGTCGCTCGTTCTACTCCTCAGCTCGATGCTCCTGCCGACAGCGCTGCCGGCACAACAGTCTGGCGGCGCGCTGGTCCAGCCTGCAGAAGGGCCACCCAGCTTCTGCCTCCGCGGCAGCGCCCTGCCCAGGTGCCAGTGGTTCACGTTCGCCGAGTTCGCCGTGAGCACGCGCCTCGCCGACCAGAACCGGCTAACGGATACTCCCCGGTTCTACGTGTCGGGAGAGATTGGCGCCCTGTACAACATCGGCGCTCGCTCGGCGCTGGGCGGCGGAGCGTTCCTGGCGGGAGACGACGACGGCTGGCGGCTGGGAGTGCGTCCGCGCTACCGCTACTGGATCGGAGAGGCGTGGAGCCTGGACGCATCGCTGGGCGTGCTGTTCGCGGGAGACCTGGATCTATTCGAGGGCACCTGGCCTGGGCTCACGGCGCAGGTCGGGGTGGGCTGGCAGGATCTCCTGGCCCTCACTAGCCAACTGGAGATCATCGAGACGACCCAGGGCACCTGGACCAATTGGTACGTGGGGATTCAGGCCGGATCCTACGCGGCGCTCGCGGCCGCGCCCATCCTGTGGTTCATCACGCTGCTCTCAGTGGACAAGCAATAGAACGACACGCCCCGCAAAACGGCCCGACCGCAGCGCAGCGTCGCGGCCGGGCCCGTCGCGCACGGGCTACTCGGAGACGACCCCCTCCAGGTCCTCGAGGGCCTGCTCTAGGATCTCAGTCACCTTGCGACGCCGCTCCTCGTCCTCCCGCAGCTTCCACGCGGACCGGTACGCCTGCCCCATCAGCCGCCCCACGAGCCGGGTCACCTCAGGCATCGGGTCGGTGAAGATCGAGTCGATGGTCTCCTCGATCCGGTCGAAGATGTCCTCCACCGTGGACTTGTTCTGCTCGAGGAACTCGAGGCCGGTCTCGGTGATGGAATAGATCTTCTTGCCCTCCACCTCCTCACTCTGCACGAGGCCCTCGTCCTCGAGCCACTGGAGCGTGGGGTACACGGTTCCAGGAGACGGTTTGTAGCAACCGCGGGTTTGCTCCTCCAGCGCCTTCATCACCTCGTAGCCGTGCATTGGCTTCTCTTTGAGGAGCTTGAGGATCACGTACTTCATGTCGCCCGACTCGAACCACACCCGGCGGCGGCGACGGCGCCGCGGGCCGCGCCGGCCGCCCCAACCCCAGAATCCCTCGCCCGGGCCGAAGCCGAACCACCAGTTGTTCCCATGTCCATGCACGTGGACCTCCGCCGCTTACGATATATCGGGCCGTTGTATCGTGCGTAATATCTTACGATACATCGCGAAGGTCAAGGGGCATGGCGCAACAAGGCTGTAGGACGGCATTGGAAGGCGGATGCGGCGAGATGACGGGGCGGTACCACCCAGGACGGGCGCCGGGCCCGGTCAGGTACCGCCCGGGGATGTCAGGAGGCGGGGTCGGGTCGCTCTCCCCCTAGCCCCCGAGGCTCATGGGCCACGACATCCCGCCGTAGAACGCGACCAGCAGCGCGGCGCCGGCCAGCGCAAGGTCCTTCATGAAGTGCGACATCTCCGTCTGCATCATCATCGGGTCGGTCTCTCTCCAGAAGGCGTGCATCACGAAGGCCGTGGGCACGAGGAAGATGACCAGCAGTCCGGCCCCGATGAAGCGATGCCACCCCAGGAGCACAAAGACGCCGCCCACCAGAATCATCAAGCCCGAGACCAGCGTCACCAGCTTGGCCGCCGGCACGCCCTTCGACTGCGCGTACGCGGTGCTCTCCTTCAGTTTCAAGAAGTGGTTCAGGCCACTCCCGATGAAGACCATCGAGAACAGGATGCGGCCGACCAGGTGCATCCATGGGTACAGTGCCTCTGGCATGCAGGCCTCCTAGCAAGAGCGGACGGGTTCGACGATGCACCACGATGCGCGCCCGCCCCGGCGTGCGCAAGCCGAGTGGGCCTCGCGGGAAGCCGGGTCCGTCGGTAGTTTGCCAGCGTCCCTGAGTCTGCCATCACCCCACACCCCGAAAGACGATGAAGTCCAGATTCCCACAACTCACGCTCGTCAGCGCAATCGCAATCGCACTGGCCGTCACGCCGTGGCAAGGCACTGAGGCGCAGGAGCGCTTCGATTTCTACGGCCGCGGCCCATACCGCAGCGACGTACCCAGCCCCGCGACCCTGCTGGGCTACGAGGCGGGTGCTCGCCACACCCAGTACGCCGAGCAGCAAGCAGTGCTCGACGCCATGGTAGCCGCTTCCGACCGGGTGCGGACGGAGGTAATCGGCGTGACGGAGGAGGGACGCACCATGCGGGTGCTACTGATCTCGTCAGCTCGGAACCTCGCCCGGCTCGACGAGATCCGGGCCGACATGGACCGGCTGGCCGATCCCCGAACCACATCGCCCGAGCAGGCGCAGGCCATCGCGACACGCGATCCCGTCGTCGTAATGCTCTCCTACTCGATCCACGGCAACGAGCCGGCGGGCTTCGAGGCCGCCATGTGGGTGGCCTACCAGCTCCTCGCATCCGAGGAGCCGGAGACCCTCGAGCTGCTCGAGAACACGCTCGTGGTGCTCAACCCATCGGCCAATCCGGACGGGCACGAGCGCTTCGCTGTGTGGTACAACTCGCTCGCCGTGGGCAGCGACGAGCCCTACTCCTACGAGTGGAACGAGCCCTGGGGCGTGTGGGGACGCTACGGACACTACCGGTTCGACATGAACCGCGACTTCTTCGCGCTGTCTCAGGCACCGACCCGGGCGATCGTTGGCGCGATCTTGCGGTGGCACCCGCAGGTGTACGTCGACCTGCACAGCACCACCGAGCAGTTCTTCTTCCCGCCCCCGGCGCGGCCGGTGAACGAGAACATCCCGGCAGAGTCGGCGCGGTGGATGGAGACGTTCGGCCGCGGTAACGCCATGGCCTTCGACCGTTACGGGTGGCAGTACTACACCAGGGACATCTTCGACCTCTTCTATGCCGGCTATTTCGACACTGGACCGTCGCTGCACGGCGCCACCGGCATGACGTACGAGACCGACGGTGGCAAGGCCCTCAAGCGCCGCCGCGACGACGGCACCGTGATCACTCTCGCCGAGGGAATCGCCCACCACTACGTGGCGTCGCTGGCCACGATGGAGACCGCAGCCACCAACCGCGAGGCGCGGCTGGGTGACTTCTACGACTTCCACCGCTTCGCTATCGCCGAGGCACGCTCCGCCACGCTGAAGCGCGTCGTGATCCTCCCCGACAACGACCCCACCAACGCCGCGCGCCTCGCCGCCCTGTTGCTGCAGCAGCACGTGGAAGTGAGCCGCCTGGACGAGCCATACACCTCATCGTCGGCCCACAGCTACCTAGCGGGCCCCGATGCCCCCGGAGAGCGCCGCAGCTTCCCCGCTGGAGCCCTGGTAGTGGACCTGGCACAGCCCGAGGGGCGGATGGCGCGAGCGCTGCTCGAGCCGCGGGCCGAGATGGACCCCGAGTTCGCGCAGCAACAGCTCGAGAAGTTCCGGCGCAATCAGCGTCGCGGACCCAACGCGATGAGCGAGCGTTACGAGTTCTACGACCTCACGGCGTGGTCGCTGCCGCTCACGCTCGGGCTCGAGGCTTACTGGACGGAGGACACGCGCAACGTCCGCTCCACGCCGCTGACGTTGCCGCCGGACGGCGATCCGGTCCGCGCGCTGGCTCCGGCCGGCGGGGTGTCGGACCGCGGCCTTTCGGCATACGTCTTCCCCAACGACCGGCAGGCCGCCGCCGAGCTGGCGCTGGCACTGCTGCGTGAGGAGTTCGTGCTGAACGTGAGCACGCAACCGCTCCGGGCAGACGGCCGCAGCTATCCCCGTGGCACGTTCGTGATTAGGACCTCGCGGAACCCCGAGTCACTGCACGACCGCCTGGCGGCGCTCGCCTCGGAGATCGGGGTGCCCGTCACTGCGGTGCAGTCGGCCTTTCCCGACAGCGGGCAGGTGGGCGTGGGCTCGCAGAGCGTGGACCCGGTGTTCCAGCCGCGCATTGCGGTGGCGTCGGGGCCGGGCATCAGCATCACCAGCTACGGTGCCCTGTGGCACTTCCTCGAGGCGGAGCTCAAGCAGCCCTTCGTGCCGGTGCCGCTCGACCGGATCAGCAGGATGTACACGCTGTCCGACTACAACGTGTTCATCATCCCGAGCGGGAGCTCCGGCGCGATCCGCCGTGAGCTGGGCCAGCGGGGCATCGACCGGCTCGCCGCGTGGGTCCGCGACGGCGGCGTGCTCATCGCCTACGACAACGCGGCCCTGTTCCCCGGGCACGAGGACGTCGGCTTGAGCACCGTCACGGAGCTGCGCCCGAAGGACGACGAGGCAACCGGTGACAGCCTCCCGAGCGGGCCAGAGCTGACACCGCCGCTGGCATCACCGTCCGCCGACACCGAGGAGTCGGAGTACATCCCGGGATCGATCTTCCGGGCGACCCTCGACCTGTCACACTGGCTCACCATGGGCTACGCGCAGGGGACGCTCCCGGTGATGCTGCGGGGCGGCACGCTCCTGGCGCCGTCCGAGGACGGCGACAACCCGGTGGTGTTCGTGGGCGAGGCACCCCTGCTCGCCGGCTTCGCCTGGCCGGACCATACGGAGCGGCTGCTCGATGAGACGGTCTACGCCACCGCGGAACGCCAGGGGCGCGGGCAGGTAGTGCTCCTCGCAGAGGACCCACTGTACCGCGCGTTCTGGCGCGGGCCGGCACGACTGCTGACGAATGCGATGCTGTTCGGGACCGGACGGTGACGTTGTTCCACCCGCGGGAGCCGCTGACCGTCAGGCGCGCGGCACATATCGGGGGGCAGCGAGAAAGGGCGGCACGATGGTGCCGCCCTTCGAGCGTGAAGACGGTGAGACGCCGCTAGCTCACCGCCTCGCTACCAGCGATCCCGCCGCTGCAGGAAGTCCTCCCGCCAGAAGAACCCATCATCCCGCTCGGGCACCGTGACCGTGACGGTCTGGCGGCGCTGATCCCGCATGATCTCGATGTTAATCGACTCGCCCGGCTCGTACGAACGCATGATGCGCAGTGCGTGCCGCGCGTTCGTGGGCTCGCGCCCGTCGATGTTCAGGATCACGTCGCCACTCCTGAGGCCGAGGGTCTCGTCGCGCGGTGCCTTGACCACGAGCAGCCCCTCGCTGGTGCCGAAGTACTCACCCAGCTCCTCGTCGAGCGTCACCAGCTCGACGTCGAGCCAGCGGAATGGCAGGAACGACTCCACCACGGGCCACTCCAGCGGGGTGGCGAACTCGAACTGCGGGACGGCTATGTCGATCTCGGGTCTCGTGTAGATCTGGATGCCCCTCCTCAGGGAATCACCGCCAAGACCGAAGGCGTATGCCCTGGGCTCCATCTTCCGCAGCACTACGTCGGCGGTATGAGTCTCATCGCCCCGGCGGTACTCGACGCGCATCGTGTCACCTTCCTCGTGCTCACGGATGATGCTCACGAGCTTGTCGCCCGGCGAGTCATCGCTCCGCCGCGTGCGGGCCAGGGGCTGGCCGTCCGCCATGGTGATGATGTCGCCCGACTTGATCCCGGCCTCCTCGGCCGGCCCGCCCGGCGTGATGGCCTGGATCACGGCACCGATCGGATCGGTCTCGGGGTTCCACTCGTCCGATCCGAGGAGCACGCCCATCTTGGGACGGTCGAGGCTCACCACCACCCGCACGTCGCCCCCGGGGAGCACGCGCACTCCCTCCACGATCTCAACGGCGAGCTGCTCGGGTCGCAGCTGCCGCTGAGCGAGCCAGAGGGCATCCATTGCCTCCCTCATGGCGCGGCTGGCCGCCTCGATCTCTGTCTCCCGCAGCCGTTCGAGAACGAGCTGCAGCTCGAACTGTACTTCCTCGACCCGGCGCATGGCCTCTTCGACCTCGCGCTCCCTCTCCTGCGCGAGAGCGACTGCGGGAGCGCCCATGAGCAGGGTCAGTCCGACCAGTGTCAGCATTCTCAGTCTCATCGTTCTCACCACTCCTTACTGCTCAACGATGCGCGGGCGGCGACCCTCGTGGCACTCTCCGCTGGCCGCGCCTCGTGCGATGTCTCCTAGTGTCCCACGTACGCCGTGTGCTGTACGTGTGTTACCACGAGCTGATTCACCAGCTCGACACGCTCCTCCCAAAGGTCCCGCAGCTCGACACTCACGTGGCCGCCGGTCTGGACGGTGGCGATGCCAGCATCGATGACCGCGATGCGATCTTCCAGGTCCACGATCACGGCGAGCACCACCCCGCTCACCACGCGCCGATCCCGGTCGACCGCGTACAACACCTGCTCCAGCCGCTGCGACTCCTGCACCAGGGAATCCACCTCTTGCGCCACGGCCACTTCGGGGCCGGAGCCGTTCACACCCGGGATCCCGACCATCAAGGCCAGGACGGCCGCAGCGGCCAGAGCAGCCCCGCCGGCCCGCTGCCACCGCCTGCGGCGGCGCGACCGCACCAGAGCCTCGCGCACAACCGGCCAGCGGTCGCGCGGCGGCGTGTACGACGGCAGCGCCTTCAGGGCCGCCACCCGCTGGTGCACGCGGTCGAGCTCGGCGCGGCAGGCGTCGCACTCATCTACGTGCATCCGCGCCGCGGCCGACCCCTCGCCGTCCCGCAGGTCCAACAGTTCCGCGATCGTGCAATGTCTCAGCATTGCGCCTCCTCACCGAGCATGGTGCGCAGCCGTGCGTGTGCCCGTGACAGCTGCGACTTGGAAAAGCTCACGGTCTTGTCCATCTGCTCGGCAATCTCCTCGTGCGTGTACCCCTCCACGTCGTGCAGCCAGACCACCGCTCTCGAGGTCTCTGACAGCCGGCTCAGTGCCGCCTCCAGGTCCATCCGCAGGCCGGCGTCGCCGTCACGCTTGCCAGCCCAGCTCCCTTCCTCCTCGAGCGCTTCCGTCTCCCGGTACTTCTCGTGGCGGATCCGGATCAGCGCCTTGCTGGACGCGATCCGCTTGATCCACGCCGTGAGACTCCCCGGCCCCGTTCCGCGGAACTTCTTGATGCTGCGACACACCTCCAGGAAGGTCTCCTGCAGCACCTCCTCGGCGTCCTCGGGTCTCCGGCAAATCCGCCGCGCCAGCGAGTAGACCGTGCTCTCGTAGGCGCGGTAGACCCGCTCGAGTGCGGCCAGATCTCCAGACTTAGCCCGGTGGATCGCCAGGTCGTCCAAAGCGGCCAGGGTGAAGTCTGCCATTCCCGACAAGATAGACGCTTGGGGGGGTGGGAAGGTCGCAAGCGGCCCTGCCCTTCCCACCCTGGGGAAGCGGGAAACGGGAAGCGGGAAGGGTGCGACATGCTCGCGATCCGTAAGTGCTTCGAGAATTGACACTTACGTGGGGAGCCGATGCCACACCTGCCGTACCTTTCCCGTTTCCCGCTTCCCGTTCCCCGTTCCCCGTTCCCCGTAACGGAATACGGGAAGCGCCCCGTCGAGCGCTCCCCGCTTCCCACTTCCCGCTTCCCGGCAGTCAGACCACCAAGTTCACCAACCGATCCTGCACGTAGATGGCCTTACGGAGCTGCTTCCCCTCGAGGAACCGCTGCACTCTCTCTTCGGCGAGGGCCCGCTCCACGACCTCACCCTCGGGTAAACCAGGCGCCACCTGGAGGCGCCCGCGTACCTTCCCGTTCACCTGCACCACGAGCTCGAGCCGCTCCTCCTGAGCGAGCGTCTCATCGTAGGCAGGCCACGGTGCGTCGAACACACTGGTGTCGTGCCCCAGCCGCTCCCAGCACTCCTCGGCGAGGTGCGGCGCCAGGGGCCCGAGCATGATGGCCAGCGGTTCCAGCAGTGCCTTGGGCATCCCCTGGCCGCCGCGCTCGCCGGCCCGCAGCACGTTCACGTACTCCATGAGCTTGGAGATAGCCGTGTTGTAGCGCAGTGCCTCTAGGTCGAGTCCCACGCCATGGATCGTCTGGTGCAGCTTGCGGTTCGCATCGGAGAAGTCCTCGGCCGTGCCGTCACCCGACCACGCCACCAGGCTCCACACCTTGTCGAGGAAGCGCCTGACCCCGGAGATCCCCTCGTCCCGGAAGTCACCACCCTCCTGGTAGGGCCCGAGGAACATCAGGTACATGCGGAACGTGTCGGCTCCCCACTTGCCGATGTGCTCGTCCGGCACCACCACGTTGCCCCGGGACTTCGACATCTTCGCTCCGTCCTTCACGATCGTGCCGTGAGCCCTGAATCGCGTAAACGGCTCCTCGAACGGCAGGTGCCCGAGGTCGTGCAGCGCCATGGTGATGAACCGCGAGTACATCAGGTGCAGCACCGCGTGCTCGTTGCCTCCGATGTAGGAGTCCACCGGCAGCCACTTCGCGGTGAGCCCTTGGTCGAACGGGCGGTCATCGAACTCGGTCGAGGGATACCGCAGGAAGTACCACGCCGAGTCCAGGAACGTATCGGACACGTCTGTCTCGCGCCGCGCCTCCTTCCTGCACTTGGGGCACGGCACCTTGTACCACTGCTCCACACGAGCCAGCGGGGACACTCCCGACTCGTCGGGGCGGAAATCCTCCAGCGGTGGCAACAGCACCGGGAGGTCCTCCTCTGGCACCCCCACTATCCCGCACTCGTCGCAATAGATGGCGGGGATCGGCGGGCCCCAGTACCGCTGCCGCGAGATGCACCAGTCGTGCAGCCGGTACTGAATCTGCTTTCCGCCGGCATTCTGCTCTTCCAGCCATGCGTTGATCGCCGGGACCGCTTCCGCGCAGGGCATCCCGTCGAACTGGCCAGAGTTGATGAGCCTGCCGTCCCACCCGACGAAGCCGATCCCCTCCTCGTTCGGGTCGTCCGGTTTGACGACCTGTCGGACCTCGAGATCGTACTTCCGCGCGAAGGCGAGGTCACGCTCGTCGTGTGCCGGCACCGCCATGATGGCACCGGTGCCGTACTCCATCAGCACGTAGTCGGCGATCCAAATGGGGATCGACTCACCGGTGGCGGGGTTGCGGGCGTACGCCCCGATGAACACGCCCGTCTTCTCCTTTTCCCCCACCCGCCGCGACACGAGGTCCTTGGCGGCCGCCTGCCTCTGGTACGCGTGCACCGCCTGCCGCTGCTCCTGGGTGGTGAGCTTCCCCACGAGCGGGTGCTCCGGCGCCAGCACCATGTAGGTGGCGCCGAACACCGTGTCGGGCCGCGTGGTGAACACCGTGATCGGCGTGCCCGTCGGCGTCTCGAACACGAGGTCCGCTCCCTCCGACCGACCGATCCAGTTCACCTGCATGGTGCGCGTGGACTCGGACCAGTCGAGCCATTCGTGGTTCCCGAGGAGCCGCTCGGCGTAGTCCGTGATCTTGAAGAACCACTGCTCCAGGAGCCGCTGGTGCACCACGGTGTCTGGGTGGCGCTCGCAGCGACCGTCGATCACCTGCTCGTTGGCTAGGACTGTCTTGCACTCGGGGCACCAGTTCACCGGCGCCTTCTTGCGCACCGCGAGGCCCGCGTCGAACAGCTTGAGGAAGATCCACTGGGTCCACTTGTAGTAGCGCGGGTCGGTCGTGGATACCTCGTGGTCCCAGTCGAGCATGAGGCCGATGTGCTTCAGTTGTTCCCGAAACCGCGCGATGTTCTGGGGGATCAAGTCGGCCGGATGCGTATTGACCTTGAGGGCGTAGTTCTCCGAGTGGATACCGAAGGCGTCGAACCCGATCGGCTCGAAGACATTGTGGCCCTTGAGCCGGCGGTATCGCCCGTACACGTCGGCGCCCACGAAGGCGAACACGTTCCCCACGTGGAGCCCCTCGGCCGAAGGGTAGGGGTACATCATCAGGTTGTAGTACGGTCGCTCGGCCCCGTGCAGGTCGGCCGCGTTGGTGCGCCGCTCCTCCCAGTGGCGCCGCCACTTCGCCTCGACCGCGCGCGGGCCGTAGCCGCCGTTGTGAGCTCGTTCTGCCGGCATAGCAGGGGTAATCTATCACGGCTTGCTCCCCCTGGAAGCCTGCAATAGGTTTGGCGCAGCCATATGCCCGCCTGGATATCCGCGGACCTCCATAAGCGAACGCTCCTCATCGGCGCGCCCCTCGCAGTCTTCGTGGTCGGCGCGGCCGCCTGGATGGCGTCGCAGATCGTGGAGGCCGAGTTCGTGGACGCGGCCGATCTCAGGATAGCCAGTGCCGCGGAGCGCACCGGAACCACCGTTGAGCAGTACCTGCGGGAGCGGCGCGCCGACCTGCGACTATTCGCCAACATCCCCGACATCGTAGACCTGGCAGGCATCGCAGGCCGGGACGCCACACGCCGGGGGCTCGACCGACTCCCCACGGCCTCGCTCGAGGAGCGGTTCGGTGAGACCGGGCAGCTCTCACCCGACACCGCCCTGGCACGGTTTCTCGAGGAGTTCGGCGACGCCTCCGACTTCACCGCACTCTCCTTCACCGAGGCACACGGCTTCACGGTCACCAGCAGCACGGCGGGCGACGATTTCGTCCAGGCCGACGAGGAGTGGTGGCAGGTGGCGATGGAGCAGGACTCCTACCAGGGCGAACCAGAAATCGACCGGTCTTCGGGCATGATGGGACTCACCCTGGCCAACGCCATCGCCGATCCGGTGACGGGCGAGCCGATCGGCGTCATGCGGGCGACCGTGACGCTGTTTCGGCTGGCTCGCCTCGCCGTGTCCGACCTCCAGACACTGGCCATCGAGGTGGTGGACTCACGGGGACGCGTCGTCATCTCCGCCGACCCGAGCCACCTGTTGCGCCCTGTCGCCGAAGGCGAGTTGATCAGCCGCACCGACCTGACGGAGGTCATGGAGATCGGCCTACCCGACGGCGGCACGGAGTGGGTCGGCACCACGCCGACCAACCAGGGACGCTGGTGGGTGGTGGTGCGGGAACCGGCGCAGGCCACCTACTCCGGGGCGCGCTCCCTGCAGCGCGCCCTCTACACCGGGGCGGCTGTCGTGCTGGTGCTGGTACTCATCGTGATCGTCTACGTCACGACGTGGCTCAACCGCAAGGTGTCGCAGCCGGTGCGCCATGCAGGGGCAGTGGCCGGCCGGGTCGCTCACGGTGATCTCTCGGCGTCGGTGGCGGCGGAGGACGCGGGCTCCGAGGAGGTCGGGATCCTGCTCTCGTCCGTCGAAGGGATGGTCGAGGCCCTACGGCGCCTGGTGGGTCAGATCCGGCTCTCGGCCGAAGAGTCGGCCTCCATGGCTGAGGAGATCTCCGCCAGCACGCAGCAGATGTCGGCCTCCACCCAGGAGATGGCCAACACCTGCCAAAACCTGAGCGGCCAGGCGACGCAGCAGGCCGGTCAGGTGAAGGGGGCCGTGGAGGACGCGACACGGATCAGCAGCATCACGGCGCAACTGGCCGACGGCGCCAATCTCGCCGCCAACCGCAACACCGCCCTGCTCGAGACGGCGGAGCAGCACCGCGAGCGGCTCCTGGCAGGAAGCGAGCAGCTCGGACGCCTCGCCAGCGACTTGGAGGAAGGAGTCTCGGATGCGAGGCGCCTGGCCGACATGTCCGGGGAAATCGAGGCATTCATCAAGCAGGCCCGGTCCATCGCGACCCAGACGAACATGCTGGCCCTCAACGCCGCCATCGAGGCATCGCGGGCCGGCGGTGAGGGACGCGGCTTCGGCGTGGTGGCCGACGAGGTCCGCAAGCTCGCGGGGCAGGCCGCCCAGGCGGCGGCGTCGACTGCGGAGACGGTGCACAACGTGCTGGCCACGCTCCAAGGCACCGCCGACCGTCTCACGACCCTCGCGCAGTCGAGCGCTGCCGTACGCGAGGTCGCCGAGGCGGCGGCCGCGGGGCTGCAGGAGGTATCGGGCGGCGCCGCCGAGACCAGCGCCTGGACCGGAGAGATCTCCAACGCGGCCGGCGAGGTGCGCAGGCTGGTGGACGAGATCACACAGCGGCTCCAGGCGATACAAGGCGGCACCGAGTCGGTCGTGGCGGCGGCCGAGCAGATCGCTGCCTCCGCCGAGGAGCAGAGCGCCTCGACCGAGGAGATCGCGAGCTCCGCCGCGCAGCTTGCAGAGGCTGCGGAGCGGCTCACGGCGGCGGTGAGCTCTTTTAGGATGGTGGGGGCGGGGAAGCGGGAAACGCAGCCGGCAGCGCCGTCGGCGGCGTAGACTACCCTCCGTTCAAGCTCGCGAAGCGCACCTCCAGCACGTCGTCCAGCTCTCCCAGGCTCTTGAGAACAGCGCCGCCGGGCGGCTGATCCACCACGATCGCGGCCAGCGCCTCGGTCCCGGCCTCGTCCATGCGGGCCTGGTGGTAGGAGGCAATGTTGACCTCCGCCTCACCCAACAGGCTGCCCACGCGACCGATCACCCCCGGCACGTCGCGGTTGCGCAACACCAGCACGTGGCCGTCGGCCGGAACATCCACCGGGAAGCCGTTGATGCGGATCACCCGGCCGGCGCGCTCTCCCAGCATGGCGCCGTCTACCGTGACCGACCGGCTCGGCGTCTGCACCGTCACGCCCAAAGTGGTCTCGAAGCCCGCGACGGGCTGCCCCACGCGCCGCCCGACCCCCATGCCGCGTTGCTCGGCACGCACGGCTGCGTTCACCAGGCTCACCGACCCCACGCCCATGGCAAAGAGCACCCCCTCGACGGCGGCGAGCATGGCGGGTCGGGGCGCCGCATCGTCGTCCCCCCCGAAGAAGACCTCCACCGAAAGCACCCGGTCATGGGCGATCCCGGCCGCCAGACGGCCCAGGCGCCGCGCCAGCTCCAGCACGCCGCTGAGCCGGGCCATCACCTCGCTGGGGATGCCGGGTAGGTTCACCGCCCCACGGAGCGCCCCGGTGAGCAGCGCGTCCCGCACGTTGGCACAGATCTCCGACGCCACCCGCTCCTGCGCCTCCGACGTCGAGGCCGCCAGGTGCGGGGTCAGCAGCAGCTTGTCCACCTTGCGCAGCGGCGAGTCGGCATGCAGCGGCTCCGGCTCGAACACGTCGAGCGCGGCGCCGGCCAGCTTACCGTGCTCCAGCGCCTCGAGCAGGGCGGCGTCGTCCACCAGGGCGCCGCGCGCCGCATTCACCAACACGGCGGTGGGCTTGAGCTTCGCCAGCCGCTCGCGGTTCATGAGACCGCGTGTCTCGTCGGTGAGCGGTACGTGCAGCGAGACGACGTCGGCACTCTCCAACAGCTCGTCCAGATCCAGCAGCGTGATCCCCATCTCCCGCGCCTGCGCATCCGGAAGGTATGGGTCGTGCGCCACCACAGTCATCCCGAACGCACGTGCTATGGCCGCAACGTGGACGCCCACCCGGCCCAACCCGACGAGTCCGAGCCGCTTGCCCCTGAGCTCGCTGCCGGGGAAGCGCTTCCGGTCCCACTGGCCGGCCTGCATGCTCGTCGCCGCCCACGGGATCTTGCGCAGCAGCGACAACAGCAAGGCGATCGTATGCTCGGCCGCGCTCACCGTGTTGGCGCCTGGGGCGTTGAGCACCGCGATGCCCCGCCGGGTGGCTGCCTCGACGTCGATGTTGTCGACCCCCACGCCCGCACGGGCAATCACACCGAGCTGCGGGGCGCCGGCCATGAGCTCCTCGGTGACGGTCGTGTCGGAGCGGACCAGCAGGGCGTGCGCGCGCTCCAGCTCCTTGGGCAGGCGATCCGGCTGCCCCGCGACGGCCACGATCTCGATCTCGGGTGCGGCCTCGAGCAGTGCGATCCCCGCCGGGTGCACCCGGTCGGCGACGACCACGATGAAGCTCACGCCGCCACCCCCTCCACCACACCGAGCACCTCGCGCACCTTCTCGGGACAATGGTCACCCATGTGGCCGATCCGGAGCGTCGAGGGCTTCAGGTCGCCGTATCCCGTGCCGATGATCCAACCCTTCCGCTTCACCGCCTGGACCAGATCCCGGCCGTTCTTCCCCTCGGGGACCTTGAGGCACGACACCGTCCACGACCGCCGGCCTTCCGGTGGGAGGAATGAGAAGCCGAGCTCGCCGCCGCGGCCCTCGACCCACCCCTCCACGACCCGCCGCATGGCGTCGTGCCGCTGCCACCGCTGCTCGACGCCGCCCTCCGCCTCGATGCGCTCGAGCTGCGCCTCTAGCGCGTAGAGCAGCGAGATGGCCGGCGTATTGGTGGGCTGGTAGTTGCCCGCCGCCTTGTCGAAGGCGATCACGTCGAGATAGGCGCCGCGCTCGGGAATGGACTTCGCGTGCTCCAGCATGCGCTCCGAGGCCACCGCCAAGGCGAGCCCGGGCGGCAGCGCCAGGGCCTTCTGCGACCCCGTCAGCACGAAGTCCAGACCCCAGGCGTCGGTCTCGACCGGCAGCCCCGCCATTGACGTGACGGCATCCACCAACAGCAGCACGTCGTCGAACTCCCGTACCACCGCGGCGAGCTCGGCGAGCGGCGCGAGGGCACCGGTCGAGGTCTCCGAGTGGACCAGTGTCACGGCGTCCGCGTCGGTGCGCTTGAGTGCGTCGCGCAGCATGTCGGGCTCGACGGTCCGCCCCAAGGGGACCTCGAGCCGCACTACGTCACGGCCGGTGGCCGCTACGATTCCCGCGAATCGCTCGCCGAACGCGCCGCCGACCAGCGAGAGAGCACGGTGCCGTACGCCCGAGCGGACCGCCATCTCCATGAACCCGGTGGCGGAACAGGTGCCGACGAACACGCGGCGCTCCGTGCGACAGAGACGCTGGAGCGGCGGCTCCATACGCTTCAGCAGGTCCACCATGTCCTGGCCGCGATGCGGAATCATCGGCCGATTCATGGCGGCCAGGATGTCGGGGTGGACCTCGGTGGGTCCGGGGAGGAGGAACCGGCCGAACTCGGATGCGTTCATACTGGACGATTGATCGTGGCGGTCGTGTCGGGTTCCCAGTGGCAGCGCCCCAGGCCTACGCGCTCAACCCAGCCCAGGTCGCAATGGGCTGCGTCGATCGGACCAGATGCATCCCAGCGTCCGCGAAGCGCTGAAACGCCTCGTCCGCCTGCTCGGTGAAGTCCACCACGCCGGGGACGACGACGGGCGATGTGCAATCTTCCAGAAGGTACACTCTCTCCGCGAGCTTGGGATCCCGCGCCTGCACCTCGCTGAGCAAGTCGTGGATCGACCACGCCACGCAGTGGCTCTTCGCCTGGCCCGCAACGAGCACGGCGTCGAACTCGAGCAGCCGCTCTACGAACCGGAGGTTCTTGGCGGCGATGGGCTCTCCTTCTGGGCCATCCAGCACTTCAGGACTCAGCACGGAGTAGTTCTCGGTCAGCGGGTTGTTGCCCTTCACCTCGAACCCAACTGGCGCACCGCGGGCGATGCTGTGGAAGAAGAGCGCCTCCTCGACGGCCGACACCAGCGCGTGCCCCACGCCGCCGAGCATGGCGTGGTACGGCCAGACCATGAGCGGGTAGCGGCCCTCGCTCAAGCGCCGTACGTAGTGCAGCGCGTGCCGGCTCAGCCAATCGTAGTCACCCCCCGCCACTGACTTGGCGATCGCCGGGTTCACCCTCCAGACCCCCCGCTCCACGTCCTCCGCCGTAATGATCGTCTGTGATCCCTTCGGATGCTCTCCCGCCTCGTCGACCCAGAACACAGGATGGAAGATCTGGATGGCACTGTGCGTGTCCATTGTCGGATCTATCTCGGTCAGGACGGCGAGGTTGCGGTAGACGAACTCGCAGAGCCGGACGTTGTCCTCGACCGCTCCGTTGCCGGACCGCCCTCCCACGAACAGCTCGTGCCCCGGGATGCAGAACGTGTTCTGGCAGTCCACCACCACGAGGCAGATGCGTGTCTCGTCGGTGGACGCCAGCCGGATGCCGTGCGTGCGGGCCCACGCCTCCGCGTCGCGCGCGCGGGACTCGTAGTCGACCCGCCAGACCTCGCCGACCTTCGCCGGATCGAAGTGCGGGGGGATGGGGAGCTCGGCCACGGTCCATTGAGTCCTATTCGTGGGGAAAGCGGGATCGTCGTGCCCTTCCCATTTCCTTTTGCACCCTTCCTCTATTCGACCAACTCCAATCGCTCATTGGGCCGATACCACCGCCCCACCTTACCGCACGGCTTGCCGTCCACCATCACCACATCGGCCGTGAAGTCGTACATGCCCTGGCCACGGAACAACGACGAGCCCACGCCATACGCGTCCACCGGCACTCCTGCCTCTTCGAACGCGCGGATCTTCTCTACCGTGAAGCCGCCCGAGACCACGATCTTCACGTCCGTAAATCCCTCGACGTCCAGCGCCTTGCGCACGTTCCACACGAGTTGGGGATTCACCCCGCGGGGATCGAAATCCCCCATCTCCTCGCTAATGGAAGCGTCGACCAGGGTACCAGACGTGTCGAGCCGCACGCCGTAGAGCCGCGAACCGATGGCGCGCGCCACCTCGAGCGATGTGCGCACGCTGTCGTTCTCGAAGTCCACCAGGCTGATCAGCTTCACATCTTTGGGCATGTACTCCAAGAACTTCCGCGCCGCAAGCGCAGTGTCGCCACCGTACGCCGCGATCATGGCGTGAGGCACGGTGCCGATCCCCTCGCTCCCCCACCACGACGCCTGGGCATCGGTCGAGACCCCGATCGCCCCGGCGATGTGGGCCGCATACCCGTCGCCTGTCTGCACCAGCCAATGGTCGTGCCGCGCCGGGAAGAACATCACATCCTTCGGCTTCGCAGCTTCGACCACCAACCGGGTATTGGTGCCGACCCGAGTACGGCGTGCCAGCACGCCCACATACAGCGTCTCGAGGTGTGCAAAGGCGTCGTAGGGCCCCTCGATGGTCATTACCGTCTCCCAGGGGCTGATCTCGTCGCCGTCGTAGAGCGCGTGGACGGTCAGGTCATCCCACGTGTGCGCGCACAGCTTGAGGATTGCGATCGCTTCGTCGACGCCACCCAAGTAGGCGTGCGACTTATTGAACACCTGCATCAGGACGGTTGGCCGGTGGCCGTCTGCGAGCACCACCTCGCGCGCCCGCACGAAGTACTTATCGGTGTAGTAGCCCGCCTGCATCTTTTCGACGGGAAGGTGGAAGATCGTGGGGTCGAGCCGCTTCCGCCGTGGCATGGTCAGGCAGTGTCCTCCTTGATCACGAAGCGGAGCGCGCGGCGACGCAGCCAGCGGACACCGAGCGCGTCCCGCAGCCCCCGGGCCGCCCGATTCCACATCCCGTACTTACTCCGCCCATGTTGCCGGGGCCGGTGTGAGACCGGCACTTCGGCCACGGCACCACCCTGCATCCTGATCAGCGTGGCGAGAAAGCGGTGCATTCCGTCGAACCGCGGAATCGTCTCCGTTATGCTCCCCCGGATCGCCTTCAACGAGCATCCGGTGTCCCGAACAACGTCGCCCGTGATCCAGTTCCGCACGCGGTTGGCGATGCGGCTCTGAACACGCTTCCAGCGCGAATCAGCCCGTCGAACGCGATAGCCCACCACCGCGGCGAGCGTGAGGTCACGTTCGAGCGCCCGCAGCAAGGCCGGCACGTCGGCGGGATCGTTCTGCCCATCAGCATCCATCAGCACGACGACGTCACCGGCAGCAGTGTCCCAACCAGCCGCGAACGCAGCACTCTGCCCCACGTTGCGCTCGAACGCCACGACGCGCAGCTGCGTGTACCGCGCCGCGAGCCGCTTCAGCTCGTCGAGGGAGCCATCCGTGGAGCCGTCGTCCACAGCGACCACTTCGTGCGGGACGTCCCGCAAGGTCGTCGCAATCTCCTCGAGGAGCGACGCCAGGTTCTCCCGCTCGTTGTAGACCGGCAACACCACAGAGACCACGGGGTCGGTCACACCTCGCTGCTGGCTGTGCGAGCGCCTCCCATCGACGGAACCGAACTCCCCGCCGAACGCGTCAACGTACGGCACGCCAGACCCGGAATCAAGTTGACGACACGATGCCCGCCCTCCTTATTTCCCGTTGCTCGGCAGACCACCGCCACCCTGGGAGGAGGGGCTGATCGTGTCCGACTCACTTACACGCCGTGAGTTCCTGGGCGCTGCCTCTGGGCTCGCCGCAGGGACCGTGCTGGGACCGGCGCTGACTGGTCGCGGCGCACCCGCCGTCCATGTCCGGCCCGCAGCGCGCAACGTGGCCATCGCCTCGGCTAACGGGCTGCGCGCCGTGCAGAAGGCCGGCGAGCTGCTACAGCAGGGGGTCGATACGCTCGACGCCGCCATTGAGGGCGTGAAGATCCAAGAGCTCGATCCCGAGGACTCCTCAGTGGGTTATGGCGGCTTGCCCAACGAGCACGGAGTGGTCCAGCTCGACGCGTCCTGCATGCACGGTCCGACCCGGCGCGCCGGCGCCGTCGGCGCTCTGGAGGGTATCAAGACGCCGAGCCTCGTCGCCAAGTACGTCTTGCTTTACACCGACCACATCATGCTGGTCGGTGAGGGCGCCAAGCAGTTCGCGCTCTCCTACGGGTTCAAGGAAGAGGACCTGCTAACCGACCGGGCACGTGAGCGCTGGCTCCGCTGGCGGGCCAACCGGGGACCCGACGACGACTGGATCGACGTTCCGCGCGACGAACGGATGGTTGTGCCGGAGCGTCACGGCACCATCAACTGCAACGTGGTCAACGCCAAAGGCGAGGTGTCTTCCGTTACCACCACCAGTGGGCTGGCATGGAAGATCCCGGGCCGGGTGGGCGATTCCCCCCTGATCGGTGCCGGTCAGTACACCGACAACGATGTGGGAGCTTCCGGTTCCACCGGGCGGGGCGAGGCGAACATCAAGGTGTGCGGCGCATTCCTCACTGTGGAGTTCATGCGGCGCGGCATGGCGCCCACCGATGCCGCCCTGGAGACGCTGCGGCGCGTCGTGGCGACCACGGAGAAGCGCCTGCTCGACGATCAGGGACGTCCGCGGTTCGGGCTGAACTTCTACGCGGTCAACAAGACCGGTGAGTTCGGCGCGGCGTCCATCTGGTCGGGCCGTCGCTACGCGGCGTTCGACGGCGAGACCGCTCAGCATCACGACTGCGCGTATCTGTTCGAGCGGGAACGGTGAGAGCCGCCGCGGGCGCCGTCCTCGCCCTCCTCGTCGTCACCGGCTCGAGCTCGGCGCAGATCCCCAACCTCCCGACGTTGGGGCCGGACTGGACCGACATCTCGTACCCCAAGATCTACTACTCCACCCGCGATGGCTGGGCGTTCGGGCTGTACTACGCCCAGATCAAGCAGTTGAAGTTCGACGATTGGGACGCGCCGCCGCCGTATGCCGCGAAGCTCGGACTCGACTTCTACTTCGGCACCACCGGATCGAAGCGGATCAACCTCGAAGCCCGGATGCCCAAACTGGTGGACGGGTGGCGCTTCACCGCGCGCCTGGAGTACCGGCGGCGGGCGCGGGAGAACTACTTCGGGGTGGGCAACGCCTCCGTCTACAACCGAGACGTACTCGACACCCTGCCCCTGTTCTATCGGTCCGACAACGAACGGCTCACCGGCCGGGGGGAAATGCAGCGCCGCATCGTGGGCCCGCTCCGCCTCCTGGCGGGCATCCACGCCGAGCGGTGGAGGATCGACACGTTGGTCGAGCCGGGGCCTAGCCAACTCAAGAACGACGTGCTCTCCGGCGTCGATCCCACGATCGGCAACTGGGTGTGGGACGTGTGGGGCTTTGCGGGGCTGGTGCTGGACACCCGCGACGACGAGGTCGCAGCCCGCAGCGGCGTCAAGCTCGAGGCGATCGTGGGATATGCCGACTCCAGCATCGCAGGCGACCTGAGCTACGTACGCTACACGGGATCTGCGGCGGGGTACCTCTCAGTCACGGAGAAGTTGTTGACAACCGTGCGCCTGGTGGGCCAGAGCATTACCGGCAGTCCGCGTCTCGGATCGTACTACCTGCTGGAGGCGCCCGAGCGCCCCTACATGACCTACGGCGGCAGCGAGACACACCGCGGGCTCAGGCGGCGCCGCTTGCTCGATGCCGACAAGATCTTCGGCAACCTCGACGTGCGATACGACCTGCTCGCCGAACCCTCGTTGTACCGGCTCACGCTGGTGGGCTTCCTGGATGTCGGGCGCGTATTTCCATCCGGCCAGTTCGAGTTCACCACCGACGATCTGCACTGGGGTGGCGGATTCGGGATCGTTGCGCAGATCTTCCGCGCCGGGATCTTGGGCGGGACGATCGGGTGGGGGCTCGACGGCGCCTCCGCACACTTTCACATGCAGTGGCCGTACTAGGCGACCCCACATAGCCGCTGCGGCGCATCCGGTTAGATTCCAGTGGACGGCAGCACCGGACCCGACGGGGGTGTTGTTCCCGTATGATCGCTCTCCAGCCGAGTAGACTCCTTCCGCGCAAGGCGCGCCCCGGCATCTTCGCGCCCCCCAACTAGGCCGGCACGGCCGCGCCGGGCACAGCCCGCGGTACGTCCCACGCCGCCGCAGCGGTGTCCCGACCCCCACATGGTTGATTCCCGAGCGTCTACTTCGGCGTCTCTCACCAAGGAGAGTCCCATGCCTCAGATCAGCGTACCGGCCGACCAGGTCTTCCCGATCTTGAAGAGCAACGTTCTGGTCGACGGCTTCCACATCGTCATCGACCTGGAGAAGTCACGCGGCTCGGTGATCGTGGACGCATTGACCGGGAAGGAATACATCGACTGCTACACGTACTTTGCGACCCTGCCGATCGGCCACAACCACCCCAAGATGGCCGACGAGGGGTTCCGGGCCTCGCTCATGCAGGCGGCCCTCGCCAATCCTGCCAACAGCGACATCTACTCGCAGGAGTTTGCGGCGTTCGTGCGGACCTTTCGCGGGATCGCTGCTCCCGCCGAGTTCCGCTACCTGTTCTTCATCGCCGGCGGGGCGCTGGCGGTAGAGAACGCGATGAAGGCGGCATTCGACTGGAAGGCACAGAAGAACCGCACGCAGGGAATCAAAGGGGGTGCCGACAAGATCCTGCACTTCCGCGAAGCGTTCCACGGTCGCAGTGGCTACACCCTCTCGGTCACCAACACCGAGCCTGTCAAGATCCTCGACTTCCCAAAGTTCGACTGGCCGCGCGTCTCGAACCCGAAGATTCACTTCCCAGTGGACGAGGCCGCGGTGACAAAGGCAGAGGCACAGTCGGTCCGGGAGATCGAGCAGGCGTTCGCCGCCGATCCCCACGGCGTAGCCGCCATCCTGGTCGAGCCGATCCAGTGCGAGGGCGGCGACAACCACTTCCGGCCTGAGTTTCTGCGGCGGTTGCGGTCCCTCGCCGACGAACACGACGCGCTGCTGATCTTCGACGAGGTGCAGACCGGAATGGGGGTGACCGGGACCATGTGGGCGTTCCAGCAGCTCGGCGTGACGCCGGATTTGGTCTCCTTCGGCAAGAAGACCCAGGTATGCGGCATCATGAGCACCGAGCGCATCGACGAGGTGGAGAGCAACGTCTTCCACGTCTCGTCCCGCATCAATTCCACTTGGGGCGGGAATCTCGTCGACATGGTGCGCTGCGCGCGCTACCTCCAGATCATGAAGGAGGACCAGCTGGTCGAGAGCGCGGCTGCCGTCGGCAGCGCGTTCAAGGCGGGCCTGGAGGAGCTGCAACAGAGCAACACACAGATCACCAACGTGCGTGGCCGGGGCCTGCTCCTCGCGTTCGACATGCCCGACGGAGACGCCCGGGACGCGCTGCGCCAGCGCTGCTGGGACGCCGGGCTCGCGACGCTCCCCTGCGGCCCGCGCTCGGTGCGGTTCCGGCCGAGTCTGGTGTTCAGCGAAGCAGATGTGGAGAAGGCGCTGGGGACCCTGCGGGAGCAGTTGCAGTGACGGACGGCAAGTAGCGGAGCGGGAAGCGGATTGAGCAAGGCCGGGGTCCTGCCGGAGCGAGAGGCCCCTGCAACGCCCCCCAATCGCCCGCGCTTCTACGGGAGTATCGCCAGCACCTCCCGCATGGTCGACTCGCCCCCATCCTTCACGTGCCAGCGCCGCATCGCCGCGTAGAAATCCTTCTTCTCCATCTTCCCCCTGTTCGCCTTGGCCCAGGCCTGCAGCTCGCTCGGCCGCGGACCCCAGTGGCCGAGCTCGTTGAACTCGGCGTCCAGGACGACCACGATGGGGATCGAGCGCGTCCCGTCGGTGAGGTAGCGATCCATCACATCCGGGTGCTGGTCGCGCGAGATGATGCGGATCTCGAACGTCCCGGCCTCGGCGGCGAGCTTGGCCAGGGCGGGTACGGTGTTGGCGGCGTCCCAACACCAGTCCTCGTTGATCACCATGAGGTGGGCGCCATTCCCCCTGGCTCGGGCCGCTTCGAGCGCCCAGGTGGGGGGCCGGGTCTTCTTGTATACGCCCTCCCACAGCCCCTTGAGATCCCGCGCTTCCTCGGCGAAGCGCGCATATGGCGTTGCAGCTTCCCACAGCCGCACAAAATCCAGAGTCGTTCCCCCCGCCATCGGCTCCCCCTCGAGTGCTGGCCGCTCCGCAACGGAAGATAAGGCCTCACCTTGGCAGAGCGGGCACAGCGTGGTAGAGTTGCGAGTGATGACTCACCCCCAGGAGACCCCCAGGGCGACGGGCCGTCGGCGACGCGACCCCGCGGGAACGCGCGACCGACTGGTGCGTGCCGCACTGGAGCTGTTCACCACCCACGGCTACCACACCAGCACCACGCCCCAGATCGCCCGGCGTGCGGGAGTCGCCGAGGGCACCATCTACCGGCACTTCGACAGCAAGGAACACCTCCTCAACGAGATCTACCGGGCCGCGGTGCGCCTGCTGACGGCGGCGGTCAAGGACGCCCCTACCTCGCTGAGCTGCCGCGCGCGCCTCGAGCGCATCGCGGCCGCGTGGCGCGACCTGGCGGGAAGCGACCCGGCGCTCATCAAGCTGGTCTTTCTCACGCGGCACGGGGATCTGTTGGATCCGAGGAGTCGCGAGAGCTTCACCCAGCTCAGGGACGAGATCAGCAAGGTCATCGCCACCGGGAAGTCGGCAGGCGAGGTGCGCTCCGGCTCGGCCCAGGTGTGGACCGACGTGTGGCTCGCACTGGTGGTGCTCGCTCTGGAGCGGATCGCCAATCAAGACTGGACCGTACAGCACGTAGGCCCACAGCAAGTGTTCGAGGCGGCGTGGGACGCCATCGAGTTCGGTGAGCGTGGAGCGGGGCGGCCGGGCGCCGGGTTGTAGGTTCGACACGATCACGTAACCTTCGACGACCTCTCAACACCAGGAGATCGCGTCATGACGGATCCCGTGCCGGCCAACAGCCGGGACTCGTGGGCGACTCGCGCCGGGTTCATCCTGGCCGCCGTCGGCTCGGCGGTAGGCCTCGGCAACATGTGGCGTTTCTCCTACGTCGCCGCCGAGGGCGGCGGCGCGGCGTTCCTGTTGCTCTACATAGCGTTCGTCGCCGTGATCGGCGTCCCCATCATGACGTCGGAGTTCGTCGTGGGCCGCATGTCGCAGGAGTCGCCGGTGGTGGCGGTGCAGCGCCTCGGCGGTCCCATGTGGGCACCACTGGGGTGGCTGTTCGTGTTCTGCGGCTTCGGGATCTTGTCGTACTACTCGGTGGTTGCCGGGTGGACCATGCGCTACGCATTCGACGCGGTGCGCGGCGGCCTCGGTACGGACACGGAAGCCTACTTCCAGTCCGTGGCGACGGGGGCACCGGCCATCCTATCGCACCTCGTCTTCATGGTGCTCACGGTCTTCATCGTGGTCGCGGGCGTGAAGCGGGGCCTCGAACGCGCGGCGCTGATCCTCATGCCCATCCTGTTCTTCCTGCTCGTGGGCCTCGCGATCTGGGCCGCCACCCTGGGCGATGCCGGGGCGGGCTACGGCTACTACCTCCGGCCGCAGGTGCGGGAACTCCTGGACCCCAATGTCATCCGCCTCGCGGCCGGGCAGGCGTTCTTCTCCCTGAGCCTCGGCATGGGCGCGATGATGACGTACGCCTCCTATCTCACGTCCAAGGAGAACCTGGGAAGGGAGGCGGCCACGGTCGCCGTCGCCGACTTCGGCGTGGCCTTCGTGGCCGGGCTGGTGATCTTCCCCGTGATCTTCCACTTTGGCCTCGCCAGCACTATCGGCCTGGGCGGGGGGATCTCCGACAACACCGTCGGAACCCTGTTCATCACGCTCCCCACCGGCCTCAAGAGTCTGGGCACGTTGGGCGGCATCGTGCTGGGCGCGTTCTTCATCATGCTGTTCTTCGCCGCGCTCACCTCTGCGATCTCCTTGCTCGAGGTGGTGGTTGCGGCGGTGATCGATGGCTGGGGCTGGTCGCGCAGGCAGGCTGCCATCTGGTTCGGCGTCTTGATCGCGCTGGCCGGAATCCCGGCGGCATTCAACATCAACTTCCTCGATGCCGCCGACAAGTTCGTGGGCAACTTCCTGCTCATCGTGGGCGGCTTCTTCACGGCCATCCTGGTGGGCTATGCCATTCCGCAGCGGGCCGACGAGGAGCTGGCCAAGGGCCTGGAGAATCCCGCGCCGCGCAGGGCGTGGGCCTTCTTCGTGCGCTACCTCTCGCCGGCGCTGCTGCTGATCGTGATCTGGTTCATGCTGCCGACGGCGTGGCGCGCCGTCGTCACGATGCTGACGTTCGGGCGCGGTTAGGGAAACCGATCAGAGGGGTTCCCGGCGGGGGCTAGCTCCCCAGACTCTCGCGCAGGAACGCGAAGACGTCTTCCCAGGCCCGCTCGATCTCGGCGGCCGGCTCCCCACGCCGCAGGAACGCGTGCCCTGCGCCGGGATAGACGGTGTACTGGTAGCTCTTGCCCGCCTCCGCCATCGCCGCCTCCACCTCCGCCAGATTCGCGTTGATGCGGGCGTCATTCTCCGCATACACGCCGAGCACCGGTGCGGCGATCCGGTCGAGCGTCGCCAGGTCGGGCGCGGGACCGTAGCACACCACCGACGCCTTGAGGTCGGGGTTGCTGGTGGCGTAGCGGAAGCTCTGGCCGCCGCCCCAGCAGAAGCCGATCACGCCGATCGCATCACTCCGCACCGCTCCCAGGGTGCGCAGGTAGTCGAACGTGGCGTTGAGGTCGACCGTGATCGAGTCAGGCGGCAGGTCCCGGATCAGGCCGCGCGCGCTGTCGCCGCTCTCGGGCGTTCCGCCCCGGCGGGAGAGCAAATCCGGCGTGATCGCCACGTAACCCTTCCCGGCGAAGTCGTCGGCCACCGTCCGCACCCAGTCCGACAGCCCGTAGATCTCGTGGATCACGATCATGGCCGGCGCCGGATCGGGACGCTCCGGGAACGCCAGGTACGCCGTCACGGTGTCACCTCCGGCACCGGTGTACTTCACCCACTCACCGTGGGTGGGGGCGGCGTCGAGCTGCGCGCGGTAGTCCTCGCTCATGCGGCTGAGTGGCCCGGTGGAGACGATCACCACGAGTAGCACGAGACCGACGGCGACCGCGATGGCTGCGACACGTGTTCTCATATCGGTGACTCCCGCGTGGAGGGGGTTCCTATCCGGCGTACACGTCCTCGACAGCCGACGCCGGCGCGGGCATGTTCGACTCCCGGCTCGCCAGCGCCTCCGCCGCCGCCCGATCGACCTCGGCCGTCACCTCAGCCTCTACCGCCTCCAGCTCCGCGGCGCGCACGCCGTGGGATCCGAGGTACGCCTCGTACAGCCCGATGGGGTCACGCTTACCCCAATGGGCATAGACCTCCGCCGCGATGAGGCGACGGGCGTCCTGTTCGTCGTGCGTGGCATGGCCACCCATGCGGAACGTCTCTGCCGCGAGAATGACCGGCCCCTCGCCCCGGCGGCAGCGATCGACCGCCAGCCGGGTGGCGGCATAGGCGTCCAGCACGTTGTTGCCGTCGAAGGACCACCCGGCGCAGCCGTAGGCGCGGCGCACATCGCCGAACCCCTGGGGCACATGGTGTTGCTCCACCAGCGTGCCGAGGGCGACCTGATTGTTCTGGATGATGAAGATCACAGGCAGGCGTTGCACCGCCGCGAAGTTGAAGGCCTCGTGCGTCGGTCCCGACTTGACGGAGCCGTCGCCCACCCAGGTGAGCACGACGCGGGGCTCGCCGCGGAGCTTGAAGCTCAGCGCGATACCCGCCGCGACAGGGGGGATGTTGCCGATGTTGGAGATCGGCTGCAGCACGCCGTGCGCCAAGCTGCCCACGTGACCGTCGCGACCCTTGGAGGGCGCGTCGTGGGTCCCGAGGTAGCCCCGCAGCATGTCGGCCACTGGCATCCCCATCTCGCAGCATGCGCCGGCATTGCGGATCATCGGCGCCACCAGGTCCACCGAGCGGTCCAGCGCGTGCACGGGTCCCACGGTGGCGGCCTCCTCCCCGGTCCCCAGCCACGCCTTCGAGATGACCCCCTGCTTGACCCAGCGTTTGAGCATGATGTCGTGCAGCCGGGCGCGCAGCATCCCCGCGTACAGGGTGAGCAGGGTCTCTCGAGGCACGCCCTCCACGACGGCCCGGCGCTCCGGGTCGTCTTCCCACGCGGCCGGATACGCCTCGACCAGCTCCGGATCGGGCTGCCAGTCGACGTATTCCGGCGGATCGAAGGCGGGAAACCGTTTCACTGGAAAGCGAGTTGATCTGAATCGATGCAGCGCCTAATATCCCCGACCACCCCCAGACGAGCAAGCCGACCGTGTCGTCCTGCCCCTTCCCGCGCTGCACCGCGGTGCGTCCCACATACTGGCTGAGCGCCGCTGCCGCCTGGATCGCGATCCTGGCGATCGGGTCCCCCCCCGCGCCGGAGGCCCCGACCCGTCAGCAGCGGGACCACACCGCCGACTCGCTCATCGCCCTCTGGATCGACTCGCTCGGGGGGATGGAGACCTACGACGCGTTCCGGGCGGCGTCGTTCACCGTCACGACTGAGTTGTACGACACGCTGTCAGGCCGCCTCAAGCGCGCTCGCCCGCGGTACGTGTGGGTCAAGCGGGGTCCCTACGGCGAGGAAACGCGGGTCGAGCGCTGGGAGAGCGCCGGGTTCATCGCGCAGGGGTTCAACGGGCGAGACGCGGCCTGGGCGGCCCTCGAAGGCGAGCTGCTGCCCGACACGGCCAAGGACAGTCGTGAGGCGCTCTACGTGGCCCGCGACCTCTTCTACTGGACCGGCCTCCCGTTCAAGCTGCGCGATGATGGCGTGTACCTCTCCTACCAGGGCCTCACACAGCGCCCCGGCGCGGCCTGGGAGGGCGAGACACCACCCTGTGAGCGCTACCATGCCGTGGGGGTCTCCTTCGGAGTGGGTGTGGGGGAGCACCAGGATGTCTTCACGTACTACTTCCCACCAGGACACGCCTTTCCGTACGAAGTGACCTACGTCGAGGAGGGCAGGGAGAGCCTCAACCGACTGCTGTGGGGCGAGACCCGCCGCGTCGGTGAGATCAGCTACCCCTACGTCGTGCGGCGCGACTGGATCACGCGTTCGGGGAAACGCACCAAGGCACTGGTGATCTCGGACGTGGAGGTCAACCCCGACGTCCCCCAGCGTCGGTTCGAAATCCCCTGATCACCGCCGCGAGCACAACGAGAAAGGGCAGGGTGTCGCCCTGCCCGGCTCCAGATCCCCCGCTCACCACCCACTACTTCAGCAGCTTCTTCAGCCGTTTCTTGTCCACGCCTTCCGCCGCATCGAGCAGTGCCTTGCCGAACTCCAGCGTCGTGGCGTAGCGGTTGCCTGGGTCCGACTCGAGGGACTTCATGATCACGGTCTCGAGCTTCTTCGGGAAGTCGGAGAGCACCTCTCGGACAGGGGTGGGTTTCCCGCGCAGCCGGGCGATCATCATCTCCTGGGGCGTGCGCCCCTGGAAGGGGAGCTTCCCGGTGAACATCTCGAATCCCACGATCCCCAGCGCATAGACGTCGCTGCGAGCGTCCAGGGGCTTCCCACGGATCTGCTCGGGACTCATGAATTCCGGAGTCCCGAGGATGATCCCCGTCGCCGTCAGCTTCGCGACGCCCGGACCGGCCCGATTCTCCTTGGCCAGTCCGAAGTCCATCACCACCGCCTGCTCGCGTCCCTCCTCACCCGGAACCAGCATGATGTTCTCTGGCTTCAGGTCTCGGTGCACGATGTTGAGCTGGTGCGCGTGATGCAGGCCCGAGCAGCACTGCACCAGGATGTCGACGCCCTGCGCCACCGGCATCGGCCCCTGCTTCACCTCCCGGTCGGATAGCAGCTCGCCCCTGAGGTAGGGCATGACGAGGTAGATGAGCCCGTCTTCGGTTTCCTGCAGGCGGAGGATCTTGCAGGCGTTCGGGTGCTCGAGGCGCATGGCGAGGCCGGCCTCGCGCCGCAGCCGCTCCACAGAGCTGTGGTCCTTGCTGAGCTTGGGGCTCAACACCTTGACCGCCACGACGTCGCCGGTGCTCATGTCCTGCGCTTCGTACACGAAGGCCATCCCGCCCTCGCCTAGCTTGCGCCGGATTTGGTAGCGGCGGTCCAACACCTGGTCGGTGAGCTGGCCCGCCCGGCTCATGCTGGGACCCTCGGACTTGACGACCTTGCGCACCTCGGTCTCCGCCGCCTTGACGCTCACGGGTCGGCCGCCCGTCCCGGCGACGTCCACCAGGGGACTGCCGTCCTTGGGACAGAAGCGGGCCTCGCCCGCGTAGACCGTCTTGCACTTGGGGCAGCGTCGACTCATGAACGTACCAAATTGCGTCCTTCGTGCTTCGCGCGATAGAGGGCCTCGTCCGCCAGCGCGATGAGGGAGTCGGGATCCACCACCTCCCTCGGGGAAACGCTCGCCACGCCGACTGAGACGGTGGTCTTTAGAGGATCGCCGTTCTCGGCGAAGTCGTGCGCGGCGATGTGCTCCCGGATCCGCTCGGCGAACACCAGGGCGCCATCGAGCTGGGTCTCCGGCAGCACGATCACGAACTCCTCGCCGCCGTACCGGGCCACCACGTCCACCGACCGCACCTCACGCCGCAGCATCTCACCCACCTGACGCAGCACGGAGTCGCCGACCAGGTGGCCGCGCGTGTCGTTCACCTGCTTGAACCGATCCAAATCTATCATCAGGATGCTGAGGGCCAGCTCGTAGCGCCGCATGCGATCCAGCTCCGCTTCCAACTCCTCCAGCAGCGCCCGCCGGTTGAGACACCCGGTGAGCGGATCCGTGATCGCCAGCGCCTGGTAGCGCTGGCTGTCGGACACCGCAGTCTGCAGCGCGTAGGCCTTCTCGATGGCGCTCACGGCGGTGCGAACCACGTTCGAGGCGAATTCCAGGTCCTGGTGGGTGAGCGCCGAGGCGTCACCCGCGTTGCGCAGGAAGAACACGCCCGACTGCTCCTCCCGTAGCCCGAATGGTACCGCGATCACGCTCCGCACGGTGACCGTGACCCCCTCGTGCCGCCACTGCTGGCGCACCCCGTCGTATAACGAGTCACTGGCCACGTCCGTAACCAAGACCGGCCGGTTCGTGCGCAGCGCCTTCTGGATCTCCGGATAGCGATCCAGCCGAATCTCCAGGTTGCGCAGCATCGGGTTCTCAGAGGCGACCACGACCTTCCCGATCTCGTCATCGCGCTTGGCCAGCACCATGGAGCACTTGGTCACGTTGAGCACGTTGGCGACGCGCCGGGTGAGGACGTGGTAGATGTCGTCCGGCGCGAGCGCATCGGTGACCTCGTGGAGGATGTCCACCATCTCTGCGCGGATCGCCGCCTCCTCGGCCCGCTGGGCGGCCTCGCGGCGCGCCTCACGCAAGGCCTCTCCCTGCCGCAGCTGTGCCTCCACCCGCGCGGTGAGCTCCTTCACCCGGAAAGGCTTGGCGATGAAGTCCGCAGCGCCGAGGCCGAGAGAGCGCACCGTTGCCTCCTCCGGCGCCATGGAGGAGATCATCAGTACCGGAAGATCCTCCCAGCGCACGTCCTTCTTCACCTGCTGCAGGAGCTGCAGGCCGTCGATCTTCGGCATCATGATGTCCAGCATCAGCAGGTCTGGACGCTCCTCGTCGAGGAGGCGCAGCAGGTCTTGGCCGTCCGGGACCGCAACGACTTCATAGCCCTTGTCCCTGAGGATCATGGAGAGAGCTTCGAGAAGGGTCCGGTCGTCATCGGCGACCAGGATCTTGGCTGGCATGGTACGCGGAAGATGGCGCTAGGACTGCGCCAGCGCCGCTACGGTCTCCAAATCTACATTGCCGCCGCTCACGACGAGCACGCATGGTCCCGCGGGCCGGAGGGCGCCCGCCCGCAGCGCGGCCGTGGTCGCGGCGCCGGACGGCTCGGCCCGCACGTCCTGCTCGTTGTTGAGCCAGACCGTGGCCTCCGCGATGGACAGGTCCGAGACCGTCACCGCGTCAACCAGGCCCTTCAGGTGGCGGAACGTCAATGTCCCCACCGAAAGCGGAAGCAATCCATCGGCGATGCTGGCGGTCTTGTCAAGCCGCACCGGGTGGCCGGCGGCGAGGGCGGCACCGAGGCAGGCGCCGCCCTCCGGCTCCACGCCCGTCACCCGTGTCTCGGGGCGCAGCGCCTTCACCGCCGTCGTAATACCGGCAATTAGCCCCCCGCCCCCCACAGGGACAGCGACGTGCGTCACATCGGGAACGTCCTCCAGGATCTCCAGTCCCACGGTGCCCTGGCCGGCGATGATGTGCGCGTGGTCGAACGGGGGGATGACCGTCAGTCCTTCCCGCCCGGCGAGCTCCAGGGCTCGGGCGTAGCGGTCCTCTGACGTGGTCCCGGCGAACTGGACCTCTCCACCCCAGCGCTTCACCCCTTCGACCTTCGTCGCCGGGGCGGTCTCGGGCATCACCACGACGGCCCGGGCGCCCACGCGCCGGGCCGCGAACGCCACCGCCTGCCCGTGGTTGCCGCTGGAGTAGGTGATCACCCCCCGCGCGCGGTCTTTCTCGGAGAGGCGGCGCACGAAGGTCCACGCCCCCCGTAGCTTGAAGGCACCGGTGGGCTGCTCGTTCTCGAGCTTGAGATAGATCGGCACGCCAGCGCGATCCGAGAGCGTGGGCACCTGCACCAGCGAGGTGCGTGCCGCCACTCCCGCGATCCCGCGGGCGGCCTCACGGATGTCCTCGAGGGACACCCGCCCGTCGGCGTCCCGGTCTACAGCTCCATCTCCCGTTGGTCGCGGCCCTCGGCCACGACCTGACTCACCATATCTGCGTCCACGGCCTCATCCTCTTTCACCACCCGAGCCACGTCCATGACCGTATCGCCAGCGTCGAGATTCATGACCTTAACGCCCTGTGTGTTGCGTCCGATTACCCGAATCCCCTCCACTGGCACACGGATGATCACCCCGTGGCGGGTCACGACCATCAGCTCGTCTTCGGGGAGCACCTCCTTGAGGGCCACGACCGAGCCCGTCTTGTCGGTGCGCTTCAGGGTGATGATGCCCTTGCCGCCGCGCCTCTGGACCCGGTAGTCGGCCAGAGGCGAGCGCTTGCCCAGACCCCTCTCGGTCACCACCAGCAGCGTGGCGTCCCGGCGGATCACCACCATGCCGATAACGCGGTCGTCCTTCACGAGCTGGATGCCGCGCACACCCGTCGTTGCCCGGCCCATCTCCCGCACGTCTTTCTCGCTGAACCGGATGCTCATACCGAATCGGGTGGCGAGGACGATGTCGCTCGTGGCGTTGGTGAGCGCGACCTCGATGAGTTCGTCACCGGGCTCGATGTTGATGGCGTTGATGCCCGTCGAGCGCGGGTTCCCGTAGGCCGAGAGGACTGTCTTCTTCACCAGCCCGTTCGCGGTTGCGAACATCAGGAATTGGTCGTCGCTGAACTCCCGCACCGACACGAAGGCGGCGATGCGCTCCTGCGCTGTGATCTGAATGAGGTTGATGATCGGCTTGCCGCGAGCGGCACGCCCGCCCTGCGGGATGTCGTACACCTTGAGCCAGTAGATCTGGCCGTTGTCCGTGAAGAACAGCACGTAGTCGTGCGTCGACGCGATGAAGAGGTGCTCGACCCAGTCGTCCTCCTTCGTGCCCATCCCGTTGAGCCCCCGCCCGCCGCGGCGCTGCCGCCGGTAGGTGGTCACCGGGATCCGCTTGATGTATCCCGAATGGGAGATCGTGACCACCATGTCCTCCTCGGCGATCAGGTCCTCCACCGAGAAGTCACCCTGATCGGCCACGATCTCCGTGCGCCGGTCGTCGCCGAACTTGGCGACCAGCTGGTCCACCTCGTCTTTGATGAGGGCCATGCGCTTCGCCTTGGACGCGAGGACTCCCTTGAGCTTCTTGATGAGCTTGCGGACCTCCTTGAGCTCCTCCTCCAGCTTGTCGATCTCCAGGGCGGTGAGCCGGGCGAGACGCATATTGAGGATCGCCTCGCTCTGCTTCTCGGAGAACTCGAAGCGCTGGCGCAGCGCTTTGTCCGCCGCCGGAACGTCCTTCGCCTTACGGATGATCTGCACGACCTCGTCGATGTTGTCGACGGCGACCTTGAGACCCTCCAGGATGTGCTCCCGGGCCTCCGCCTGGGCGAGGTCGTACTGGGTGCGGCGGGTGACGACCTCGTGCCGGTGGTCAACGAAGTGCTGCAGGATCTGCTTGAGGTCCAGGACCTGGGGCTGACCCTCCACCAGCGCCAGCATGATGGCGCCGAACGTGGTCTGCATCTGGGTGTGCTTGTAGAGCTGGTTCAGGACCACCGTGGCGTTGGCGTCCCGCTTGAGCTCCACCACGATCCGCATGCCGTCGCGGTCCGACTCGTCCCGCAAGTCGGAGACGTCGGTGACCCTCTTCTGCCGCACCAGATCGACGATCTGCTCGATCAGCCGCGTCTTGTTGACCTGGAACGGGATCTCCGTGACGACGATCTGCTCCTTGCCCGACTTCTTCTCCTCCACCATGGCCCGGGCCCGCATCACGATGCGCCCGCGGCCCGTCTCGTAGCACTCGGCGATGCCGTCCTCGCCGTAGATATAGCCGCCGGTGGGGAAGTCCGGCCCCAGGATGTGCTGACGCAGGTCCCTCACCGAGCAGTCGGGCTCGTCAATCAGATGCTTGATGGCCCCCGCAACCTCCCCGAGGTTGTGCGGCGGGATGTTGGTGGCCATGCCCACCGCGATCCCCGAGGAGCCGTTGATCAGCAGGTTCGGCAACCTCGAGGGCAGCACCGTCGGCTCCTCGAGCCGGTCGTCGAAGTTGGGGATGAAATCGACGGTGTTCCTGTCGATATCGTCCAGCATCGCCACGGCCAGCGGGGTGAGCCGCGCCTCGGTGTAGCGGTACGCCGCCGCGCTGTCCCCGTCGACCGACCCGAAGTTCCCCTGGCCGTCCACCAGCGGGTACCGCAGGGAGAAGTCCTGCACCATGCGCACCAGCGAGTCGTACACCGCCATGTCACCGTGCGGGTGGTACTTGCCGAGCACATCGCCCACCACAGTCGCGCTCTTCTTGTAGGCGCGGCCCGGCTGGAGCCCCAGCTCGTTCATGGCGTGCAGGATGCGGCGGTGGACCGGCTTCAGTCCGTCGCGCACGTCAGGGAGGGCGCGCTGGACGATGACGCTCATCGAGTAG
>JABAOF010006648.1_pt1 | contig 70399 bp, 67 predicted proteins | sample 7062171 | NCBI WGS metagenome assembly JABAOF01 (sample SAMN14538628, study PRJNA623070) | marine sediment metagenome | biome: marine biome [ENVO:00000428]; feature: marine pelagic biome [ENVO:01000023]; material: deep marine sediment [ENVO:00002113] | place: India: Gulf of Khambhat ...
GGGATAAACACCCCCGCCCTACAGCAGGCTTTGCGGAGAAACGAGTGGCAGTAGCCCTTCGGCTCGGCTCAGGATAAACAAGACTCCTGCCAGCCAAAGCGAAGGCAAGCCTTCGCACTCCAAAGAAGGCCTCACGTAACAGTGAACTATGTAGAGAACAGGTGGCAGGAGGTGGCCCTCCTGCCCTACGAGTGCCTGGAAGAAAGAGGGCGTTGGCGTGTAGGGAGAATAGCAGGACGTGGAGTTGTGTCTTACGAGAAACGGGGAGGCGGGCAAGCCGCACCGGAGGCGGGCAAGCCGCACCGGAGGCGGGCAAGCCCGTGAGAAACGGAGGAAGAGAATGGGAGAGATGATGAATCAGGGTTCTGAGGCTGATCAGAGCCAAGCAGTATTGAAAGAAGCCGAAGGGGAGAAGGCTGCGGCCGAGGACGCCGCGGCTACTGTGACACGCTTGACCGCGCAACAGCAAAAGCAGGAGTTCTATTGGAAGCGGCAGGCGGAGAAGTTGCAGCGTGAAATGGAAGCCGCCAGGAAAGCAGCGGAGGCGGAAGTGAATATCCTGCGAGCGGAAAAAGAAGAGACACTGACGAGAATGCAGACAGCAGAAAAGAAGGCCTCGCGGCTGACGGCGATTGTGGAGGCGGGGCTGCCGCCGGAACTGGCGCAGTTGGTGCCGGAGACGGATCCTGAGAAAGTGAATGAGTATATCGAGAAACTGCGGCCTCTGGCTGAGCGATTGCGAAGCGGAGGGCCGGCAGGAACGCTGACAAATCCCGCTCGTTCGGCGAGCGGAGACGCGGCGCGGCTGACACAGTTGGCGGCGTCGGCGGGAAGGGGAGACAGACGCGCCTTGCGGGAGTATGCACACCTGCGGGAGAAGATGCGGTCGGGGAGATAACTTCTTGACCGCAAAGACGCGAAGGACGCAAAGAAGACGATGGGGCAGAAGACAAGCTTCTGCCCAACGGGAAAAGAAGATGCGGCCGGGGAAGTAACCTTTAACCGCAGATGATATAGGGGGCAGGAGACGAAGCTCCTGCCCAACGATTAACGGAGAATTCAAACTGGAGGTAAAGAATAGTGCCTTTCAATGGATTGGCGACATATGATGCTTTTTCGGCCATCGGCGAGGATGTTTCCGACCTGGTGGCTTTTTTGGCTCCCCATGAGACTCCGCTTTTGGATGCTCTGGGGACAAGCGACTATGCGGCTGCAAATGTGAAGCACGAGTGGCTGGAGGATTCTCTGAATCCCAGCACAGATGTGGTTTCCACTGCGGTGGCTTCGACGACCGCGCAGACTGGAGTGAATGTGGCGAATTCCACCTATTTTCGCCTTGGGGACATCATCCAGATTGATAATGAGGTGATGATGGTGAATTCCGTGTTCGCCGCGAATACCATCGGTGTAACGCGCGGTTATGGAGGCACTTCCGCGGCCGCCCACACTGCCGGAGCCACGGCGAACATCATCGGAAACGCGGCTCTGGAGGGAGAAGACACGGGTGAGGATCGCTCCACCGTGCCGGCGAGAAAATCCAACTACTGTCAGATTTTCAAGGCCGGTATCAAGGTCTCCGGAACCGCGCAGGCGGTGGGCTGGCTGGGTTCTGCGAACCGGCTGGCAGATGCCAAGGTGGCGCGGCTCAGAGAATTGCTACGGGATCTGGAGAAGACAATCCTGATGGGTCGGACGGATGTGGCGACCATCGGGTCAGACACGGCAAGGCGCTCCATGGCGGGAATCGTGTGTTCTCTGGCGACGAATGTGGTTTCCTGCGGGACCCTGACGGAATCGTGGCTGGGGAATCTGCTCCAGTCCTGTTATGACCAGGGCTCGCGGGATATTGACCTGATCCTGGCGCCTCCCAAGCAGAAGCGGATCATCTCGGCGTGGAACTCTTCACGGGTGCATGTGACGAATGATGAGACTATCTTCCGCAACGCGGTGGAGGTGTATGAATCGGACTTTGGTGTGCAAAGGGTGATCATGAGCCGGTGGCTGCCGGAGGATATGGTGCTGGGGCTGGATTCCAGCCGTATCAAGGTGGTGCCTCTGGCGGGACGCACCTTTGCTTATGAGGAACTGGCGAAAACGGGTGATTCGATTCGTGGCCAGGTCGTCGGCGAGTACTGTATAGAACTGCGGAACGAAAACGCCCACGGGTATCTGCATAACCTGGCGTAGGGTGAACAGCAGAGGGATATCTGAGGGGGAAGCCACTGCTTTCCCCCTCAGACTCCCCTCGCAGTCTTCTCGGTACTGACGTATACGGTGCGCGGGATGCCAGTTCCGTTTTTTGGCCTTCATGTTTGTTTTCTGCGCGTCACTTTTTACCCAGGCCGCGAAGTCCTTGCTCACTTATTGATTTCCTTCAGCGACTCTGAAACGCGGGCAAGGGGGTTTGGGGGACGAACCGCCAGATCGTCCCCCAATATCTTACCTGACATGCCTTTACGGGGAGATGAAATGGACATTGTTATTTACACACGGGGGTTGCCGTTTGATGGCGGGGTATTGGAGGAGCGCTCTCTGGGGGGCGCGGAGACGGCGGTGATTCATCTGGCGCGGGAGTTGGCGGCGCGGGGGAACCGGGTGCGGGTGTTTTGCCCGTGTACTACTCTACGAAGTAGGGATGCTACTTCGCTACGAAGCACGAGTCCGCGTCCGGGGGAATATGATGGGGTGCAGTATTTCGATTTGAGTGATTTCGCCCACTTCGCGCAAACAGATAAATGTGATGTTTTCATTTGCTCCCGGTTTGTGGACGCTCTGGGGGCGCCGGTGCGGGCCAGGAAGTATCTGCTGTGGAACCATGATGTGCTGTTGGAGGAGGTTGCACCGGTCATTCAATCTCTGATGTATCGGATAGATGCGCTGTTCTGTCTCTCCGAGTTCCAGAGAGAACAGCACCAGCAACTACTGGATATCCCCGCGGACCGGTTTGTGCTGAGCCGCAATGGCGTGGATTTGGGGTTGATAGACGAGGCTTGCGCGGATATTAAGCGGGAGAAGGCGCGGCTGCTTTACACCAGCCGGCCGGAGCGGGGGTTGAAGGTTTTGCTGGAGATGTGGCCGCAACTGAAAGGGAGGATGCCGGATTTGACGCTGGGGGTCGCCTGGTATGAGAACGAGGGGGCGGACGCGGAAATGCGCGGGCTACTGGAGGCGCTGAGGCGAAAGATTGGCGAGTTGGAGGGAGTAGAACTTCTCGGCAGTCTGACGAAGCGGGAACTGTACCGGGAAATGGCGCGGGCGAGCCTGTGGGTATATCCTGCGGCCTTTCCGGAGATTTCCTGCATATCGGCGATCGAAGCGGCCGCCTGTGGGACACCTCAGGTTGCCTCTCGCTACTGCGCGCTGAAGGAGACCGTGGCTGATGGAGAGACCGGACTGCTCGTGGCCGGTGTGCCGGGGAGCGAGGAATACGCGCGGAGATTCGAAGAGGCCGTCTTCTCGCTGTTGGATGATGAGACACGCTGGAAGAGATTCAGCGCGGCGAGCCGGGCGCGGGTCACCGCTCATTATCAATGGAGCCAGATTGCGAAGGAGTGGGAAGAGTGGATGGAGGGGGAATTGCGGTTGAGGGTTCAGAGTCCAGAGTTGAGCGTATCATCGGAGCCGAACCCTGGACTCACAACTCTCAACTCTGAACCTGGTTCAATGAGACAATCCATCTCCTGCTGCATGATTGTGAAAGATGCGGAGGGGACACTGCATCGCTGTTTGAAGAGTGTGCGGCCCTGGGTGGATGAACTGATTGTATGTGACACCGGCTCCACGGATTCGACGCGGGAGATTGCCGCGCAATATGCGGATGTGGTGAAAGAGATTCCCTGGCAAGATGATTTCGGAGAGGCGAGAAATCGCTCTGTCGAGGATGCCAGGGGTGACTGGATTCTCTGGATTGACGCGGATGAATACCTGGTGGGGGGAGAACATCTGGGTAAGTATTTACGGGAGAACATGTACAACGGGTATGTGATTCGCCAGCATCACCAGGCGTTGGATGCGGAGTTCAAACCGGATGTGCCGGTGAGGCTGTTTCGCAATGGGCGGGGGGTGAAGTTCTTCGGGGTGATACATGAACACCCTGAAGAGGGGCTGAACCAGGGGATTCAGCCTTCGGTGATTCTGTCAGACATACATATCATGCATGACGGCTACATTACGGAGAAAGTGAGGAGAGAGCGGTTTCTGCGCAATCTGCCGATGCTGTTGAAGGATCGGGAGAAATATCCGGAGCGGCGGCTGGGACTGGTATTCCTGGAGCGGGATTATATCCACCTGGCGCGCTATGAGATGGAGAAAAACGGGGGGCGGCTGAGCGAGCGGGGTAGAAGGTTTCTGGAGAAGGCGGCGGGGATTCATCGGGAGAAATTCTCCGATCCCACCAATCCGCTGTTTGTCTATTCATTTCCCCTCTATCAAACCGCACTCGCCCTCCTCGGCGCGGGGGTGGAAGTGGCCTGGTATCTAGGGCCGAGCGGTAATGGAGAGGCGCGGGTTCAGCGATGCCGGTTTGAAAATGAGGAAGAGATGTGGGGGATGATGCGCGAGCGGGCGGGCTCCCTCTTCAAGTGTTCCAAAAGAGGAAAGGAATTTGCCTTTGTGGAATGAATAAAACAGTTGTGTGACCAGATTTCAGTACGGGGGTTACTATGGGCCTACCGCGCGTAAGGTTCCTGATCGCCTGTGACGCATTTGGACAGAGCCCTGAGGGAAAACTAACGATTTACGGAGTATTTGATCGAATATGGGCGCGGGAGTTCCCCTTTAGAATGGGCTCGTTCTCAGTCGTTTGGGAAGCCGACATTTCTGAGGACGGAAGTTTTGATATGCTACTCGAACTGCCTTCGGGAGAGCGGTCACAAATCACACCAAGACACTTAGCCAGGACGAGTGAAGGGGATTCCGTGCGAATCGCGTACGCGCTCAATGGAATTCAGTTCCCGGAAGCAGGTAAGTACCATCTTTGCTTGGTATATAATATGGATAGCACAAACGAGACACTTTCCAGATATCCGCTTGACGTGAACCTTATTCCGGCCCAACGAGGGACCCACTAATGTCGTTGCAAGTTCTGTCAAAACAACAACCGCCGGATATAGAAAGGGGAGAACAAGAGAGATGGATTCTGTCCTCTGGCAATAGTGGGGCAGAAACCAACCTTGTTTCGACAGATTCAGGGATGCCCCACATTACCACTCATGGCGACCCCTGGCAACTATCTCTCAACACTGTAGTGCGTAGGGGCGTAGGCCTGTCTGCTGTGGGCTTCTATCCAGTAACAACGGTATATCAGATAGACACCACTGCCCTGCCAGGCCTGATCGGCGCTCCCGAAGAGAGTTCGGTGAGCGTCAACTTGGGGACAACCCCGTTGCCGTCAGAGGTGCGGGAAGCACTGGCTTTCTTCCTAAGTCGCACTGTTACGTTGCCAGAGGTGGAAGCCGTAACGGTATGCGAATCTGAAGGCGTATATATAATCCGAACCTACATTGCCAGACGGGATCTTGAGGTACGCGAGAAGATATATGAATTCGAATACGCGGTAGCCTCTCAGTTCACCCATTTGCGATTCGATTTTTATGTGCTGAGCCTCGATGGTCCAGTAACGAGTATTACACATTCAAGAAGCACTGGTCCGTATATCGTTTTCGAGAGGAGACGTTGAGGCCCGTGCCATCTATTGGGCAACATCAGACTCAAGCAAAGCACAATGAGGACTTCTTTGGGTCTATTGATCTCGTGTCTAGCCCCTTTAGAGACTGGGCTGTCACTGCATTGTTTTATGGTGCATTGCATCACATCAATTGCCTTCTTCATTGCCTTGGGTACACTGATGCGCAAATCGACACACATAGGGACACTGAGAATTGTCTGCGACGACATCCAAAGTTGAAGAAGGAGCGCAATTTTCGTAATAACTACAGGCATCTCAAGGACGACAGCGAGGACGCGCGCTACCGTTGCTATCGCCATTCGGAAACTCAAGTGCGGGCATTGGCGAACACACAGTTCGCTGATATTCGTAGGTTCGTCAAGCAAATAGTACCGTAACAATACAACTAGTTAGTAAATCGCGAGATTCTGATAGCCGGCCTGAAGCAAGGGTCGGTTTTTTCTTTGAGGGAGGTTTGAGATGGGATATTCGACCCCGGGTGAATGTCGGATGCGGACGGTGGGGATGAATACTCTGGTGATTCCGGATGTATCTTCCACAAGTCTGAATCTGACGGTTTGTATTGCGGAGGCTGATTCGCTGATAGATGAGGCCGGGCGGCAGGGAGATTACGCGGTTCCCTTTTCACCGGTGCCGGAGAGGATTCGGGATTTGTCGGCGATGGGGGCGATTGCCCGGGCAAGGCGGGCTCTCGACCTCGGCAATCAGGAGGCTCTGTCAGAGACTTTTGACGGCTATCAGCGGGAGTTCGAGGGAGGCCTGCGCCTCTTGCGAGAAGGGGCTCTCGATTTAGGCACAAGTACGGTTTCGGCCGAGGCTGTGGTGATGTCGGTGGATTATTCCACCTGGACGGGGCTGGCACACGCAGGGCTGGCGCAAGCGAGTGTTACCCTCACCTCCTCCGGAGGAGTCACCACCTATACAGAGGACAGAGGTGAGTATGACCACGACTATCTTCCCGCGGCTGTGAAGGATTATCAGGTGGATCATCTGCGGGGCCGGGTGCGGCGGCTCTCCGGAGGGAGAATCGGCTCCGGTGAACAGGTAGAGATTTCCTATGAATATTATTATCGCCAGCCGGCCGACCCGCAGGACGCGGAGTATGGAGGCAAGGGAGCCGCGGTTGGGGAGATGCGAAGAGGGGATTCGTAAGAAACTTCGGCGGGGGGCCCATTCGACAGGCTCAGGGTAAACAGGGCCCCCGCCCTGCAGCACACCGGACCACGAAAAGGAATTAGAGACTGAGAATAGCGGAGTAACGAGATGGCTGATCCAACATCGGTGCGATATTTGCCCATAAGAGAGGCGGTGTGCAGTCTGCTTGCGGATTACGCCGCGCTGGTAGAAGTGAAGGAGATTGCGCGAGATGAAGAGGCCTTTGTAAACCTGCCGGGGACATGCTTTCCCGCGCTGGGGGTTTTCTTCGCGCAGAATGCGGGAGAAGAGGTGGCACAGTGGGCGAGCCGGCGGAGAGACCACCGCTATTGGCTGGAAGTGCGGGTGGCCGTGAGGAGTCTGGAGTCGGCGCGGGCGTGTGAAGATCTGCTTTTCTCTTATGTTGAGGCGGTGGAGGACGCGCTGCGATCAGATGCGACCCTGGGCGGGCTGGTGAGAGATATGAGCGCGGGCCTGGTACAGCGTTCGCGAAGAAAGGCCGGCGATTACTGGCATTCGGAAGCCGCTTTTCTGGTGATGTGTGAAAAGAGTGTCAACTGAGTGGAGGCAATGTTATGGAGCGGATAGGTCAACTGGGTGCGGTGGGGCTGGCGCAGGAATCCAGCTGGGGAGTGCCGGTGAGCGCCGCGCGATATCTGGAGGTGAGCCGCGCCGATATCGGCCGGGCGATCTCTTATGAGATCCCGGATCCGATACGCGGCACACGCGGCCGCCGACAGGTGAGAGGAGGCGCGAACGCGTATGCGGGCTTTATCAATTTTGATGGCAGCGCGGAGGGCCTGGGTGAGTTCTTGAAGGCGACCTTCGGCACGGTTACGACCACTATGGTGAGTTCCACCGCGAGCGGCTCGGTGTATGAACATACTTTTCGCCGGCTGGATGCGGTGTCACTTCCTTCGCTCACGATTGAGCAGAACATGGGAGGGCTGACATCGAGACAGTTCGCGGGAGTGAGGGTGAACCGGCTTTCGCTTTCTCTGGCGCCGGGAGAGGTGCTCATGGCAGAGGCGGATTGCCGGGGACAGTCCGAGCAACTCATCTCACCCACGAGCCCTTCATATCCACTGGATGAGGCGCTCCATCACAATGGGTTCACCGCGCTGGTAGGGGCGGCGGATTGCCCGGAGATGGAAGGGTGGGAAGTCTCTTTCGGCAACAATCTGGTGGATGATATTTGGACCGCGGGCGGAGGCGGCGATATCGCCAAACTGCCGGCGGGCCCTTTCGCGGTTTCCGGAAGGTTTGCGCTGGGGCTGGAGTCCACAACTGCGTATGAGACCTTCACCGCCGGAGATTATACCTCCCTGCAGTTGAAGATGACGGGAGGAACGATTGTCTCCACCTGGAGCTATCTGCTGCAGATGGATTTTCCGCGAGTGCGCTATTTTTCCGCGGATTCTCCGCTTGTGCCTGAGCGGCTCACTTATGAGATTGATTTCGAGGCCTTGATTGACGCAAGCCAAGACCCGCCGGTAGAGGCCGTGGTGCTGCTGAGAAACAGTGTGAGCGGATACTAGGGAAAGAAGCCATTCACCGCAAAGGCATGCCCTGAGCGATAGTCGAATGGGCGCAGTGAAACCATCAGATTGGACGAGGAGAAGAACTTTGAGCAGAAAAGCACATGATGGGCAGGTTCGGCTGAGTTTGATGGAGATGGGAGTGTGGAGCAAGCCGGTGCAGATCCAGTTTGGCGAGGCCTATGAAGAGGTGCTGATACAGACTATTGGGGATCGCACGGGTGCGCTGGAGTACGGGCATGAGGCGATGCAAAGGAAACTGCTGGAGTATCGCGCGGATGGCGACCGTTTTGCTGCGCTGACGGAGGCTTTGAGGCTCACGCCAACTGAGGATATCACGACCTTTGTTGTGGAGGGTGAAAAGCCCGCCCTGGCTGAGCGGCTGGAGCGGGAGATTCCGGACCCGGTGGAACCGCGGCGGGATTTGGCTGCGGGTGAGAGCGAGGATGGCTTCGCCGCCCGCCATCAGGAATGGAAGAGCCAGTGCCGGCAACTAGAGGCTCGCCGCGAGCAGGAATTACAGGAGCGGGTCCGCCGACGGCTGGAGGAACTCTGCGCGCTCCCCGAAGATGAATTGGTCGGGCTTGCTAGAGCGCGGAGGATTGATATCGAGTGTTGGAACGCCTTCCATCAGGCGAGTGATGACTGGGTGTTGTTCGAGGCAACAAGGCGCGCGGAAGAGCCCTCTCGACCTTATTTCTCCACAGTCGAAGAGGTGGGCAGGCTGCACCCTGAAGTGAAAGCTCAGTTGGCAGCCGCCTACCGCGATTTGGAAACACCCGCCGAAGCCTTGGCGAAGGCGGGCAAGCCGGAGGACGAGCTCCCAAAAGGCTGATTCGCCACCGGGGGTTCCTTATGAATGACGCTATCTGCCGGCGTTACCCGGGGGCGTTCAAACATCCGCTCGACACGGAATTGGTCGCCCTCCCCTGGTGGTTGAAGGAAGCGATTCTTCTGTTGTGTCTCGCGGAAGAAAATAGAAGCAGTTGAATCCCCAGCGCAGGCCAGAAACTTCTTTGCAAGTCGAAGTTGTAGTTCCTGAGGGGGAAGCCATCGGTTTCCCCCTCAGGCTCCCCTCCCGGTCTTCTTGGTACTGACGTATATGTCTTGGCAGTGTTAACTCCATTCTCTGGCCTCCATATTTGTTGCCTGCGTAGCACTTCTTGCGCAGGCCGCGGAATTCTGCCTGGATAACAACTACCTTCAGCAACTTTGAAACGCGAGAAAAGAGATGGCCATTGAGCGTGACAGGAAAATTTCGATTGAGTCTGCTGTGGGTCGGCCGTTGATGCAATCGGCACAGGCCAACCTGGAGGCGGCGCGCGCTTTGGGCGCGGCGACACGAGAGTTGGCAGGACTGCTGCGGGGCTCGGAGATAAGCCCTTTGGGAATCTCCAGCAAGTGGAAAGACGCCACTGTGTCGGCGGTGGCGAATGGGGTGCTGCTGGCACTGCGGCGGGCACAGCAGGATCCGTTGATGGCCCCGACATCTCGCTCCCGGCCGACAGGACTGCGGGGCAGCAGTTACGGCCGGCTGGGGGCTTCCATTACCGGCAGTGGAGAGAGGGCACAGTCTTACGGCGCCATCGGCGGTATGGTCGGTTATGCCGTGGGCGGCCCGGTTGGAGGATTGATCGGCGGAATGTTGGGGGGATTATTTGGCGGGAAAAAGAAACGCAAGAAGGCGGCGCTGGACCGTTCCTGGCTGAATACACCGGAGGGGTTCGAGATTCAAGGTTATCTTCAGAATCTGCGGCGGGCGTATTCTTTCAGCAGTATGATGACACGCCGGCCTAAACTGGGAGTACACCAGGTGCAGATAAATATATATGGTCAAGGCGCGCAGGCGGGTCTGGAAGCGGGGAGGGCCTTTGCGACGTTCCTGGGCCAGCAGGTGGCCCTGAACAGCGCGGTGGCTTTGGCGCCGGGATATGGGGCGGAGCTGTAGGCGGGTCTAGAGAGTCGAGGGTCTGGGGTCGAGAGTCGAAGGATTGGAGCGCAAAGATGCCGGCCGGGTAAGAGCATTTCCTGCGGGGGCAGGAGACGTACTCCTGCCCAACCAGTAAGTCTACACTTCTTCAACAGCGAGTTCCTCTCATGCTCAAGCAATCACATTTTCGTTTTCATATGGATGATGCGGGGCCGGGGAGTGCGTCTCCGGTGGCGGGGGAAGACACTGGCTTGACCGCGGTGCAGCCGAATGCGGAGTTTCTATTGAGGCTGCAGACTGTGTGTGTATCGGAATCGGCGCAGCCGGCGCGGCGGTTGGAGGTGAGGCCCGCGGGCGGTTCCTGGAGCCAGGTCTCTTCCGCGGAGGGCAATACTCCGCTGGTGATGGAAGCCTCCTCGTTTTTTGCGGAGCCGATGACGATTGGCGCGGCGGTATTGACTGCGCCGACTTCGGGTATTTTCGTCACAGATCAGGCGAGAGATGAAACCAGTCAGACCGATGTGGCCTCACTTGGCACGAACGGTTTCACCGAGGATGTCTTCAAGATCCGGGTGGCGGGCGGAATCGCCTCTCTGGGCGCGACTTATGAGGTGCGGCTGACAGACGCCGGTACGCCTTATGAGGATTATGCGGCTAGCCCCTCCATTACGGTGAGTGATGTAGTCTCTCCCTCGGTGATGGATATCAAGGTCAACCAGCGTTTTGCGGACAGAAGGCCTTTGGCGAAATTGGAGTTCTATCGGGATGGGGAGTGGCAGGATTTCTCCTCACGGCTGACATTTCCCTTGCGGGTACATCACCGGCTGCGGGCGGCCTCGACTGCGGAATTGTTGTTGGACAATTCCGACGGCTTGCTGGCGATGGGGAACCTGGGCAGTCCTTACAATTATGACGCGTCTTCCTCTTATGACCCGCTGCTGGACGAAAACCGCGGGGTCAGGCTTCATCAGGGGTGGGAGGCTCATCCCAATCTTGTGCTTCTGTGCTCCTATGTCTGTTCCCCGGCGCCGGTGGCTTCTTTTGCGGATGGGCAGGGGGTGAAACTCACCGACGGACATTTCGGGGCCTGGGTGGGCTGGACACCTGACGCGGACCAGCCGGTGGTGATTACCTGCACCCTGGCTTCTCCTGCGAAGATAAAAGGGGCGGCGATTTCCGCGCTGTCCAATACGAACGCGGGCATTTATCTGCCATCTTCGGCGGCGGTATTTTTGCACACTTCAACCGGCAGCACGGGGCCTTTTGCGCTGAGCCGGACTCATCTTGCCGAAGACCCGGGAGGCAAGGCGAAGCGACTGTTCGGGCTGGACTGGGAAGTGAACAGTGTGGAGGCGGTCTCGTTNNGATGCTTCGACGACAAGTGACTGGTATCGCCCCACTTTCACCGGACTATTGGGAGATGAGATTGCCTTTTCTTCCGCGGCGAGGGGGATTGTGCGGCTGGGACAGGTGAGAGATGCCACGAAGCGGCTGGCGGATTGTTTTGTAGAGAACTTCCGGCATTACCGCAACCAGACGGTGGAGCAGATATTGGAAGATGTGCTAGTGAACTCCTACTACAGGCTGGAACTTGCGCCTGAAGAATACCGGCTTGAAGTCACTTCTTTTGCGCTTCCCAAATGGACGGAGCAGAATGCATCCGCATTGGATGGGTGCGGGCAGTTGGCGCGGATGGTGGGCTTTGTATTCGAGGCTGATGCTGAAGGGAAGTATTTGTTTCGCAATCTGGATTGGCAATCACAGAGCGGTGAAGAGACCTATATACCGGAGCAAGATTTGCTTGGCTGGCAGCCGACAGTCTCCGGAGTGAACCTGCGCAACAAAGTGATGATCCGCAGCCGGGATGCGCGCCAGAGAGATATCGCGGTCTGCATATCTGATGAAGATTCCATTCAGCGCTACGGGGAACGGCTTTTCACTCTATATGAGCCGACGATGAAGACCGCGCCCCTGGCGAGGCAGTTGGCGCGGGCGGTGCTGCGAGATTACTCGTGGGTGCATCCATCGGGCGCGGGAGAAGTGGCGGAGGATGTCTTCTTGCAGGCGGGTGATATTGTGAGTGTGGTGGAAAGCGCGGCGGCCTTCTCCGGTCCCGGTCAGTTGTATCGCATAGAGGGGATTTCCGCGCTGCAGACGGGGCAGCGCTTCGGTGACCATACGATGGTGCTGGAGCTGCGCGGTTACAGGCCTTCGGTTCCGGAGGTGGTGTCGAGTCTGGTGGCAATCCCCCTGGATGAAGGGGTGCGGCTGTGTTGGGAAGATTTGGATGATCCTCAAGTCAGCCATTACGGGGCCTTCACGGCGGGGAGCCTGGGCGGAGTCTATGTGTTGACAAACACCGTGGGGCAGAGCCCTGCAACCATCTCCGGTCTTACCAATGGGCAAGAGTATTGGTTCAAAGTGGCGGCATTCACCTATGATGACCGCAGAGGAGATTTCGCAGGGCCACTCAATTGCACGCCGACATCGGGCGGGGACGTCAATCTGGCTGAGGAGGCTTATCGGCCGCGCTCCCTTTCCGCGTGGATGGGCGCTGTATTTCACCGGCCGGAACTGCGGTGGTATCCGGGCTCATTGGGCTCGGAGAAGGGCTCCTATTTCAATGTCTATCGCGCGGAGGCGTCTCCCACCGGCACCTGGAGAAATGTAGGCTCCAGACAAAAGGCAGAGGCAGAGACGATCTTCTGGAGAGATTACGGCACTCTTCCCTCAAGTATGACTCTCTATTATCGAGTTACCTATTGGAACAAGATGGGCTTCGAGTCTTTTCCTTCCTCCTGGGCAAGCCTGGAGGTATGAGCTGAGCCGTACCCTCACGTATTCCCAGTATTTTCTTCGGAGATTCTGATGCGCAACACCTCTTTTCATCTCGGTGGAGATTTCTTCTCACAGCTGGCGGCGCGAGATCCGCTTTCACGCCGGCTGCGGAGGCTGTTTGAGCGCGGGGTTATTGTGAGCGTTTTCGAGGATTCGGCAACGGTATGTGTGGGCAGCCGTGAAGACAGTTCAGATATTCTTCTGGAAGATGTCCCCATCGTCTCCGGGTACAACCCTCAGGTAGGGGATTGGGTCTCGCTTCACTATGATGGAGGGCACGGCGGCGCGCCGATGGTTTTCGGCCCCTCTGTATCGGATGAGACTGAAGAGACTCCCTCCACCTCCAGTCCGGAGGTGATTGCGGCGCGGGACTCTGTGCGCCATGGTTCGCATTCCAGCCTGGATGCTCGCCTGGAAGATCATGAACAAGACAGCACTGATCCACATGGCTCGATACTTGAGCAGACCACGAAGCTTCGCGCGCCGCTCATTGACAGCGCTACTGCGGTGAAGATTCATCCGCTCGACCATGCCACTTGCGCGCGGGGCGAGGCCGACAATCTGATTCGCAATCCAGACTTCGAGGCGGACATTGACGGCGACGGCGTACCGGACTATTGGACCCTCGATACCGGTGTCACGCGAACGGTCACCAATGCCCACAAAGGCAAACACGCGCTGGAACTCGCGAAGTCGGACTCTGCTGTATACGCGCTGACTCCAGACCCGATTCCCGTAGATACCGATTTGGTGTACGAAATACGCGCGGAGTGGCTTACTGACAGCGCGAATGACGGCCAAGCCAAGGCCCTCATGCTGGCAATAACATGCTTTGATGATAACGGCAGTTATCTTGGCTACTCGCGGCTGGAATTATCCGGGACGACAACTCGCACCCGTTCGCTCTACCGGCTGACAGCAGAGCAAACCCAGAACGGCACAACGTATCGGTTCTACACCGGAACGAGATTTGTAAAAGTCAAACTATGGAACCACGGTGCGAACAACTCGAAGACCTACGTATCTTGGGTTGAGTTCAAGCCGGTCTATCATTGGGGAGGAAAGGGCGTGGCTGGGACTTCCCCGCCAGCAGCAGTGATTGCAGACAAGTGCATTCGCAGCGAAGACCGTGTTCAGGTAACAGGGCGCGACGAGTCGGGCTGGGGATGGGCGCATAATATCCAGAACCTAACCCAGTTTACTGTGACAATGAACGCCATTCAGAAGAAGTTCAGTTACGAAGTCTTCAGGGCGGTAGAGTGAGGTGAAGCCAGATGTTCAGTGACGAGAAACAGGCGCAGATAGAACAGGTTGCGCGAGCCATTGAATTTCTCGGGCCGGTCGTGACAGCGGAACTTTTGGCTGTCAAGGCCAGTGACGACCAGTGGGGAGCGATCGTGAGTTGGGTGGAGGCTGGGAGAAAGGAAACAAAGAACGCTCGCTTGCAGGCTCAGATAACTCAACTGCAGAGTGAGATAGAGGAATAGCGCAGGCACGCTTTCATCAATGGGGAGGAACTAATCATGCCGGAAGGCTGGGATCAATGGGGGCTTGTGGGTGCGATGATTCTGGGGGTGCTGGGACTCTTTTCCTGGCTGCTTCGCACCTCTTATATGAATTTCATTTCCGAGATTGCAGCGGCGCGGGAAGAACGCAAAGAGCTGGCCCGTCATTTCTGCGAAGTTACCGGCAATCACTTCCATGAGGCGGCGGTAACCCTCTCTCAATTGAACCAGGCGCTCTCTCAGCATATCTCCGAGCAACACAGCCTCTTTTCCCGGCTGCAGGTGGCGATTGAGAACCTGTGTGTGGAGATGCGCAGATTAAGTCCTCCGGGGCAATGAAGTTTGAGGAGACTCGTCATAAATCCATAGAACGATCATTTCTCAGATCACTGCCAATATTACCCTGCAGCCGATTAGTCGGCAGGTGAATCAAGGATGATGAAAGCCCTGCCAATGCTGGCGTCTACTTTTTCGTCGGGACAAATCTTGTAGTCTTTACTGATGAGAGCGAGGAGCTGTCGTTGTCGGCTGAAGGTCCCGCCGTAGTGAACGGAACTAATGTAGACTGCTCCGTCAAGATAGGGCAGCCAAAGGTCTTTGTGATCGAGTAAGTATTCCTGAGACGCGGCGAACACGTAGCTATCATCTGCTATATGCCAGAAGACGCGCGGGAGTACTCCTCTTGACACATTATCGACCAGGGTCTTGTCGGAGAGTTCCACCGCGAAACGAGAATCGGGTCTCAGGTCTTGGCTTGTTCCACCCAGTACACTAGATATTCCTGAAGCGAGCATAGCGATACAGAAAGCGCCCATCAGGATACGCCCGTATTTCGCAGAAAGTCCCAAAATGAAGATGAGCGTGAATGCGAAAAACGGCCAGACCATCGCCATGTATCTTCCACCCATCCCGGGGCTCGGGCTCATGAAGGCAAAATAGAACAGGACCATGCTTCCTAATATCCAGCTGAAGAAGTAAACGCTCTGACTATTCGCGGAGTCAAACTGAAAGATTGAGCGCAGATCTCTCCGGGGCACTACCAGGAGGATCCAAATAATCATCACTGCCGCTAACGCGATCAATATGGGCAGCGGTCTTGCGGAAGTTGCCGGTGTGAAGAAGTCCAAGAAGCCCTTGCAGACAGTTTCTATCTTCGCGCCCACGTCCTCAAAGATCCCTGGGTTTTCCTGTGCTCTTTGGCGCGCAAATGCGAGATAGAAGCCTGGGTGGAGCAAATAGAAGATCACATAGCCCACACCTATAGAGAGAACCCCCTTTGCCAAGCGACGCGCATCCTTCCAGGCGAGTCTCGCAACCAGGAACAGGAGCGCCCCGGCGACCGCCAGTGAGAAGAGATATTGTGTGAGCGCGCCGGCCGCGACCACCGCGATCAACACGGTGTATTCCCGCCAGGAGAACTGCCTGCGGAGATCACTGCACTTCAGGATTTGCCAAATGAAAAGTACTGTCCAGAGCGCCAGAAGGTCGTACTGCCTTGCCTCAAGAGAGATTTGGATTACGACGGGGCTGAAGCCCCAAACGCAGGCAACTGCCAGAGCTTGCCAAGAGTTCCCAAGCGCGTAACGCGCAAAGCCAAATAGAGTTAATGCTGTAAGCAGGGCGATTGCGGTATTGAGAGATGGGCCGGTCCAGAGGGTTACCCCCCATATTAAAGACCATAGGTGCAGGACCCAGAAGAACAATGGGGGATGTATATCGAAGTGAGCAAGATCTGAACCTATTTGCTTAAGACAGAATGGTTTCTCTACGCGTATGAGCCTCTTCCATTCAGAGGCCCGAACCCAGGCACCGAATGGGTAGTGCCCTTTTGCAATAGCAGAGTATTCTCCCTGGTGACCTGTCGCGGACAGGTATGAGATGCCCTCATCGTGAGTGATTATCCTCTTCTCGTTGGTTGCCAAAATGCGCAGGCCGACAATGGCCAGCATAGCAACCACCAGCAAGACAATCATATTTCTTGAAGGACGAAACATGTATCCTTGTCACTGACAGGCGCATACTTGATGGAATGCAGTCTAAGAAGAATGCTCTCGTCTTGTTAATGAACCCAATAACCTCCTTGCCTCGAGCTTCACATACGCCAAACAATGGCTCTTTCTCTTGCACAGGTCCAATATATCTTTGGTCGTTTTTCATTCCGCGCGCTCTCCTCCGGATTGATCGCCCCACAGCCGGCCTGGCTGGCGCGTAACATCGTCTTGGCGCGCGCTCCCTTTCCACTACCCACACCAACGGGCCGCACGGAGACCATTCGCTGTCACCGGCTGGTTCTGCAACACATGCTCTCCGCGCTGGGAGAACTCAACCACCGAGGTCTGTGCCGGTTGATTCGTTCTTTCGACGGCTGTTATGTGCCGCGCCATGTGCGCTGGGACACGAACAGACCGCTCTCCAGGCACGCCTGGGGGATTGCCCTGGACCTCAATGCGGCGCAGTTTCCTTTTGGTTCGCCTCGAAAACAGGACTCGCGGCTTGTGGAGGTCTTTGCCAAACACGGCTTTCTCTGCGGACAAGAAGACGGCGGCCTGTGGCGGAACACTCTGGACCCGATGCACTTCGAGTTTGCGGATTTGAGTCTGCTCGATACACCTTGTGTTGATGACGGTGAGGAAGATGAGCCGGATATCCGAATCGAACTGGACGGAATCTCACAACCTCTGCTCGGAATGCTCAGAGAGGGCCGTGTTTATGGGCCGGTTCGAGAAATCACCGAAGCCCTGGGGGCCTGTATTGAATGGGAGCCGCAGACGAAGATCGTCAGAATAAGAAAGTGTTGAGAGTTGAAAGTTCAGAGTTGAGAGTGATTTCCTAACCCTCAACTCTCAACTCTAAACTCTGAACCAGGAGGTCAACTATGTGGTCGTGGATTAAGTATCTCTATGTGGCCTTGCGACTTGCCACCCTGTGGGAGAATCTGACCAAGGTCAATGCCAAGGATCCGGCAACTACACCGGAATCCTACGCGCCGGCGGCGGCGGTACTGTTGAGTGAGCCGGGGGTGAAGCGCTGGCTGGAGCGCCTGAACCCGGAGAACCAAGCGAAATTCACAGAATCCTTGCCCTTGTTCATCTGGGGGCTGGATAACATGGTGGAGTAAGTGACAGCCGCAAGTCTCCTTTCTGGAAGCTGGCAGAGCATTTTATTGCTCTGCCAGCTAGCTGTCCTACTCGCGTGACAGGCCGCAGATGAAACATACGAAGAAGCTCAGCGCGCCTGTTTCTCCCACCAGGCGGGGTCAACTGCGGTGTCGGCGACATAGAGAGCATAGTGGAGATGGGGGCCGGTGGCGACTCCGGTTTCTCCGACGCGACCGATAAGTTCTCCCCTTTTCACCGCTTGGTCGGGTTTCACCAGAATTTTGGAGAGATGTAAGTAAAGAGTACAGACCCCCTGGCCATGGTCTATGATGATGGTCTGACCATGAAGGCGAAAGCCCTCCTGTGCCAGTGCAACCACGCCGGAGTTGGCCGCGTGAACCGGCGTTCCTTTGGGGGCGCTGTAGTCAATCCCCTTGTGAACCCCTTTTTTCTCGTTGCGGCGATAGCGAGATAAACCGAAAGCAGTAGTTTGTTTCTTGCTTGCCACCGGAACGACAAACTTCCCCTCCCAGCGTGCTATCGGTGAAGATCTGCCCAGGGCAGCCCGAATGAGACGGTATTCCTTTTTGACCCCTGGATAAGTGTAAAGCGCCTCTTGTTCGGATGGTAACAGGAGATGCTGTTTTCCAAAGATGCGGCTCTTGACTGCGATGTTTGCGACCGCCCTCCGTTCCTTACCATCGCTTTCCTTCCAGGTTACCAACACTTCATGAAAGCCGGGTTCGGTCTCCACCCAGACCGGCAAGGCCTTTCTCCAACGCCCTGTACCCTCGCTCTGGGCATCCTCTTCTCCTTCCCAGAACATAGGCCCCTTCTTCTGCGCCCAGTTGATTTCGGGAAGCACACCTCTACCCACCCCTTCCAGATAGACGAAGAAACAATCCCCCTGGTCCACCTGTTTCGCGCTCAGTCTCAGTTTAGGCTCAGCATCGGCTGCACCTGCCTCCCCGAAGACTGCGAGCCAGCCAGCCAAGATTAGATAACACCATAATGATGCTCTTCTCATTGCCGTTTGCGCCTCCTATTTTTCTCTTCGCCGCATCAACGCTTTTTCCCGCCTAAAATAAGCGGGCTCCAGAACTCTATTTACCCTGCTGTATTTGGGAACATTGCCGCAAGCGTGGCAGTCTAATGTGGTAAATGAACTCAAATTACTCGGAGGCCTAAGATGGAAAATGAACCTGAACAGCAGGTAGAAGAGAAAAAACCGGGTTGGTTCAGGCGAATGGCACTGTGGAAAAAGGTGCTTCTCGGATTTGCAGTGCTGTTCGCGGTGTTGTTCTTGAATGCGCTTTTCCTTGCAACCAGACCGGGCGGGTTCCGCGGCACCGGCACTACCATGTCAGAACGGATGAAAATGCGTGGAGGCGCACCCGGTCTCGCCGCGCCGACAGAGATGGCAAGGCAGGCCGGTCCTCAATACGAAATGGCGGAGGATCGCGCTGTGGAGGTGAGCGCCCAGACCGCGGGCGGCACACCCATGCTTCCACTGGACACCTGGGGGAGGCAGTTGATTTTGAATGCCTCAATCAAAATTGAGGTGAGTGATGTGCGCGCAGCCTTTGATCACATCCAGACGGTGGCGGCGAGTGAAGGCGCGCTGGTAACATCGGCCAACCTCACCGCCAGGCCTTCTACTTCGGAGAAGGACAGCGACGATTACGGTCATGCCACCCTGGTGCTGAGAATGCCCCAGAGCCGCTTCCATACAGTGCGCCGGCGCCTGCTCGCCGTTGCCGGTGACCTGGATGGCAAGGTCCTGCGAGATGACGTTTCCAGCGAGGATGTAACTGAACAATATGTTGACCTGAAGTCCCGGCTGCGCCACTGGCAGGCTCAAGAGGTACAACTTCTGCGAATCATGGACCGTGCGGACAGTATCTCGGACGTTCTCAACCTGCGCAACCAACTTGCCCCAGTGCAACAGCAGATAGAGCGGATTTCCGGGCAGTTGCGCTTCTTGGAGAACCGAGTCGACCTTTCAACCATAACCATAACAGTCTCAGCAAAGAAGAAAGGGCCCGTTGAGCCCACCTTTGCCAATCTCTTCAAGAAGGCGGGCAAGGATATCGCCGCCGCCTGGACGAAGGCACTGCTGGATGTGGTGGGAATATTCGGCCAGCTCGCGATATGGATAACTTACCTGCTTCCCTTCGCGGTGATTTTGGGCCTGATCTGGCTGCCGATAAGATCCGCACGCAGGAGGGCCCTGCAGAAACCGCCGGCATAAATGAAGAAGGAGATGACGGGCTTTTCGCCAGCCTCCGAAAAAGAACACAGACCATTCGCGACAGAGGACGCGCACAAAGTAGCGAAAAGCCCAGCAGGGGCGGCTTAATCAGCCGCCCCTGTGTTCGTAGTTATGGCAAGTATCGCCTTCCTCTCACTCTGTTCTTCTCAGTTTCTTTTCGGGATTGCCTACTTGACGCAGGGTGGCATCGGTTTGTCAATGCACTCTTAGTAAGAAATGCGCTTGCCAATATTGACAAAAGATGGTAAAATGCAGTTGACGGAAGAAATAATTTCTTCCGTCAACCTCAACGTTGCTCTATCTTGACTAATTGTGGTAAGAATGTATAGTATTTCATGCATGTTTTGTCTATACTATAATCTAGACAAATACATGAGGTTAGCGAAGAATGAAGCCTCCAAGCCCGATACGAAAATGGCGTAAGAGGCATGGAATGTCACGTTCAGAATTGCCCGAAGCCTGTGGAATAGAAGCTTCAGAGGTAGGCAGAATTGAAGCAGGCAAAGAGGGCTTGGCGGGGGGATTGCAGGATTATTTGGCAGAGCAAGTAGAGAATGTTTGCGAGTTGGCGAGCGAGCAGTCTGAATTCCTAAAGAAGCGAGATACTTGATGTCCAAGAAAACGCGAGGACATGTCATAGGTGTGCGACGCGAGATAGATCGCGAAAAGGCGATAGAAGTGCTCCTGTATATCACCAAGAAGGTGCCAGGTATGTATCAGGCACTCAAGGTTATTTACTTTGCCGACAGGTTTCACCTTGAAAATTACGGCCGACTTATATATGGCGACCGATATATTGCGATGTCGCATGGCCCCGTGCCAAGTGTAGCATATGACATTGTCAAGGGAGCTGAGGGATATCCTGGTGAGGCTGCAAAAGTACAAGGTTCTGAGTATTTTTCGATGTCCAATTACAGAATATCGGGCCGGCGACAACCCAACCTAGACTTGCTTAGCCAATCAGATATTGAAGCTATTGATCTTGCAATTGAACGCTACGGCAAGAAAACATTTGCTGCTCTAAAAAGGGCAAGTCACGACAAGGCGTTCCACTCAGCTGACCCAAATGACAACATATCTATTGAGGACCTAGTAAAATCGCTACCAAACGGCGAAAAATTGCTAGAACACATCAGTAACGGATAGTCGCCGTGCCCAGGCTGGGAGATTCCTTCCCCGAATCCTCTCGACGCGCTTTCCTCGCGAACCAATTTGGGCCAGGAAGTGTCGTCCGTCTTTTCTGCAGTTTTACTCGCCCGCACAAGAATAAGTTGCTGGTCGTGGCATCCGTAAACCCACTTCTCGTTTTTGTCATCAATTCGTCGTTAAATCAGTACATCCAAGAAAGACCGTATCTTAGGGCGTGCCAAGTTATACTGAGCAACGCTGATTACACCTTTCTCAGTCGGGATTCATTTCTGGATTGCTCCAAGGTGATAGACAGCCTTCGCGTTGATGACATAATGAACCAATTAATGCCTGATACGGCAAGGATGCTTGGGGTGCTAGACCTTGCAACTGTTCAAGCGATCATCAAGGTCATTCACTCGGCACACTCCATCAGCCCGAAGCATAAACGCGCCATAGAAACGAACCTCGGCTCGGTCTATGACTTGAGTTGCCCCTAGGCTGTCTTCACTCATGCATTATCTAGCGGCGCTAAGAGTTGTCGAAGAGATTGCTGCAGACCTGGTCTGTGACATCCCAGGAGTCGAAGTCACTCGCCCAGCGCTCCATCTGCGTTTCCGTTATTGCCGACGGGTCGTCAATGAATCCGGCAAGGATGCGGGCCTCATGAATCCCCGACCGCCACAGCCTTTGTGCAAGCATATGATCTTTGCCGACTCGTTTGGCAATCTTCCTGAGGGTTGGAATGGATACCCCTAGCGTGTTCTTGGGGTTTATCCCGTAGCGCGCCATCCCCTCAACCGCCCTCGGGTTGGCCAGGGATCTGAGTTCGCGGATGATCTGGGTGTAGGTCATCTTCGGATGGTTTTGTTGGCGAAGAAAGAATCCGGCGGGGGCCGGCACCCCCGCCCTACAAGTTCTTTGCGCTCCCTTCGACGATGCTCAGGACATGCTTCCCACGGCTCTGCGGTGAGAGGTTTTCTCTCAACTCTCAACCCTGAACTCTCAACTACTCTGGCGTTACGCGCATTTGGAGTATCCGCAGGCGCGGCAGGTGAGGCAGCCTTCGGCGATTTCCAAAATGCCGCCGCAGTCAGGACATTCCGGACACAGGCCTATCAGGTTGGAGGAGGAGTGAAGCGCTTTCGGAGCCTCCTGTCCATTTTCCGGGCGCGGCAGGGTGGCGACATGGCGGGCGAGGGCCTTGCCGATGGCGTCCGCGCAGGAGAGGATGGCATCTCCATTGCTCCACTTGGGCAGGGGGCAGCGAATCCCTTTCAGTTGCGCGCAGATCTCCTCCGGCTCGATTCCACTGCGCAAGGCAAGTGAAACCAGCCGCCCTGTCGCCTCTGACTGGGAATGGGTGCAACCTCCGGAGCGGCCCATACGCAGGAAGATCTCGCAAAGCCCCTCTTCATCCCCATTGATGGTGACGAACAGGCTCCCGCAGCCGGTTTCCACTCTTTCCGTAATCCCCTGAGTCGTTGTCGGCCGGGGCCTTGGTGCAATGTATTGTCCGGCCGGCATTATATCTTGCGCGACCTCTCCGGATTTTTCGGCCGCGGGAGCCTCACCTGTACTCAGCACCTGGAAATCGCGGCTGGCGTCTCGATATACGGTTACTCCTTTGCAGCCTAGTTCCCAGGCGAGCATATATACCTTGCGTATATCATCCGGGGTGGCGTCACTGCGGAAGTTGACGGTCTTGGAGACGGCGTTGTCCGTGTGTTTCTGGAATATTCCCTGCATCCGGATATGCCACTCCGGGGAGATATCATAGGAGGTGACAAAGACACGGCGCACATCCGCGGGGATTTCTTCTAGATCAGCGAGGGATTTGTGGTGGCTGATTTCCTCCATGAGTTCTTCGGAGTAAAAACCGCGCGCCTTTGCCACCTCCGCAAAGATCGGGTGCACCTCCAAGAGTTCCTGGCCCTCCAGAATGCGGCGGGTATAGACCATGGCGAAGATCGGCTCCACCCCACTGGAGCAGCCGGCGATGATGGAAAGGGTTCCCGTGGGGGCAATGGTGGTGACGGTCGCATTGCGCAGCCGCGGGCCCTTTTCGGCAAAGATACTCTTATCGAAATTGGGGAACACACCCCGCTCCTGGGCGATCTCGGCGGAGGTCTGCCAGCCTTTCTGATGGATGAAGGCCATTACCTCATCGGCGATGCGCAGGGCATCTTCGCTGTTATAGGACACCTGTAGTTTGGTGAGAAGATCCGCGAAACCCATTACACCCAGGCCGATCTTGCGGTTGGCGCGGGCGAGCTGCTCAATCTGGGGCAGCGGATAACGGTTGACATCAATCACATTGTCCAGGAAGCGAACCGCGCTCTGTACGGTCTTTTCCAGTCTGGGCCAATCGATGGCGATATTCCCATCTTTCTCGGTCACCATCTTGGAGAGATTGATGGAGCCGAGATTGCACGCCTCATAGGCCAAGAGCGGCTGTTCTCCGCACGGATTGGTGCTCTCGATTTCTCCAATAGCGGGAGTGGGGTTGTCATCATTCAGCCGATCCAGGAAGAGGATGCCGGGCTCGCCGTTCTTCCAGGCCCCCTCCACAATCTCATCGAATACCTCCTTCGCGCTCAGTTTCCCCACGGGCTGGCCGGTGCGGGGGTTGATAAGGTCATATTCTTCCTCTTTCTGGAGCGCCTCCATGAAGGTGCGGGTGATGCCAACGGAGATATTGAAGTTATTGAGAGTATCGCTTTCCGCCTTGGAGCGGATGAAGTCCAGAATATCGGGGTGATCCACGCGCAGGATGCCCATGTTGGCGCCGCGGCGGGTGCCGCCCTGTTTCACCGCCTCGGTGGCGGCATTGAAGACCTTCATAAAAGAAACCGGGCCGGAGGCGATTCCGCCGGTGGAAGCCACCCGGTCATTGGCGGGCCGGATACGGGAAAATGAGAAACCGGTTCCGCCGCCGCTCTGATGGATGAGCGCGGTATAAGTGATGGCATTAAAGATTGACTCCATGGAGTCTTCAACCGGAAGCACGAAACAGGCGGAGAGCTGGCCCAGTTCCCGGCCCGCGTTCATCAGGGTGGGGGAGTTGGGCAGAAACTCCATGCGCGCCATCAGACCGTAGAACTCCTCCGCCCGCGCTTGAACATCGGCGAGCGGGTCATAGCGCCGGTCCGCGTCGGCGACTTCCCGCGCCACCCGCCAGAACATTTCCTCCGGAGTCTCGACTACATTTCCGTCGCCATCTTTTTTCAGATAACGTTTCTTCAAAACGGTGAGCGCATTTTCGCTGAGTTGTGGCTTCAACAATTCCGGCATCTTCCTCTCCTCATCTTCTGGTTCGACTGGCTACGATTGCTCATCCGTGGTCGCGGCCGGGACTTCATACGCGTTTCCCAGCCGCAGATCGGCGATTTCCTTCAGGAACGAGTCAGTGTCTCGAAACTCTTTATATACTGAGGCAAAGCGCACGAAGGCCACCGGGTCTATCTCTTTCAACTTCTCCATTACCATCGCCCCGATTTCACTGGTGGGTGGTTCCTCGGCGAGTTCGTCACGCAGGCGGCGCTCGATTTCATCTACAGCCGCCTCCAAAGTCTCTCTGGATACGGGACGTTTCTCACAGGCTTTGCTGAGACCTTGTAGGACCTTGTCGCGGTCGAAAGCTTCTCTGCGGCCATCTTTCTTTACAACGAAGAGGCGAGTCTCGCCGGGGCGTTCATAGGTGGTGAAACGCTTTCCACATTCAGGACATTCTCGCCGCCGCCGCACCGCCGCGCCATCATCACACACGCGGCTGTCAGCGACCCTGCTATCCTCATGTCCACACGCCGGACACTTCATTTCTCGCGGCCTCCATCAGCGCAAGAAACTGGCACTTCAGACCTCGAATTGGGCACAAACCCAGTAATTTCAAGGGTTTGTCGCAGTTTCCCCCTACCGCTGTATATCGTCTCCATATATAAATACCACACTATATATAGTATGTCAACAAACAAATCATATAGAATTTTTGTTTTTGAGAGCAAGCGTTGAGAGTTCAGAGTTTGGGGTCGAGCGTGAACTTCATAGGATTGCTGGCTCCCTCTTGACATATTATCAGAAGTATGGTATATATATCATTGATAACTTATGATAATATTGTGAGGAGTGGAAGATGTCTGCCGCCAAGAACGTGAAGAAGTCTGCGCCGAAACAAGAGCGGGGGGAGGACGTCCTTGATTTCGATGAGGCCGTCGCTTTTTTGAAGACCACCAAACCCACAATGTACCGCTGGATCAGCCAGAGGAAGGTGCAGGGCTTCAAGGCCGGGCGGCAGTGGCGTTTTTATCGGCGCGATCTGCGCAAGTTCCTCGAATATGACGACCCCACCGCGGCGGGCATAGATTTGGAGGCCGTGCGCGGCGCCATCAAATTGCTCGACAAGCGTATCGCCGGGGCCCGCAAAGCCCACAAGAAAGGAGCCAAGAGATGACCCTGCAAGAACACGCCGCCAGTGAGTCCGTTTTGGGCGCAGAGGAGGAAGCCCTGGTGGAATTGTCCGCCAAGATAATCGAGGCCGCCGCCGCCGATGGAGCGAGTGATATCCACATCAATCCCACCCCCAGAGAAACAACGGTCCGGTTTCGCATTGACGGGGTGCTGCAAGATGTGCTGACTCTGCCCAAGAATGTGCATGACCCATTGCTGACCAGGTTTAAGGCGATGGCTGATTTGGACACCTCAAACCGCCGCACTGTCCAGGATGGACGCATCCTGATGAACCTTCGCGGGCAGGAATATGATTTGCGGGAAAATGTTATACCCTCTGTTTTGGGGGAGAAGGCCACTCTCCGCCTGCTCGACAAAGTGCGCGGTCTTCCTGGGCTTGAGCGGTTGGGGTATCGCGAGGAGGATCGCAAACGCCTGGAGAGCCCCTTGCGGGCACCCTCCGGGGTCATCATCTTCTCCGGGCCCAGCGGCTCTGGCAAAACCACCCATGCCTATGCCGCCTTGCAGCATATCGCCAGGCCGGAGGTGAATATCATGACAATAGAAGACCCGGTGGAATACAGCCTGCCGGGTATGGTCCAGATTGGTGTCAATAAGAAAATGGGCCTGACATTTCCAGTGGGTTTGCGCGGCATCTTGCGCTCCGACCCTGACATCATTTTTGTGGGCGCAATACGAGATTTGGAGACCGCGGAACTATGCTTCCAGGCCGCCATGACAGGCCATCTGGTCATGAGTCAACTCCATGCCACCACCGCGGCGGGAGTGATTGAGCGGCTGCTGGATATGGGGATCGAGCCATTCGTGATTTCCCAGGGCCTGATACTGGCCTCGGCACAGCGCCTGGTAAGAGTGCTTTGCAAAGACTGCCGGGAAAAGGCGAAATACTCCGCCAAGTTCTTGAGCGATTTGCGCAAGCGGGCGGAGGCGGAGGGGCTGATCTGGCCAAATAAGCCGCCTGTCTTCTACCAAGCAAAGGGTTGTGAGAAATGCCGCAAGACCGGCCACTGGAGGCGAATTGCTGTCTTCGAGATGCTGCCCATGGATCACGAAATCGCGTGTATGACAGCCGCCCGCGCGTCGGTGGAAGAGATTCGCCAGGCCGCCATCAAGAAAGGCATGACCACCATGTTCGCGGACGGCATCTACAAAGCCATGACCGGCGAGATTTCGGTGGAGGAAGTCCTGCGGGTGCTGAGCATTTCACTGTANNNCCTTTGCGCGGATGGCCACTCTCTCATGCGAAACGCCAACATTACGGCAAAAAGACTGATTGCTTGAGGCTTAAGAAAAGCCTATGATAAAAGGCAGGTGACGCGGGGAACTCTTCGGTGATTTGACTCACCGGCTGAATCTTTGCATGCCATCCATCACGGCTGGGCGGGAGGTGCAACTGTGCAGCAGCGCTCTTCCAAAGTCCTCATAGTAGCGGTCATTTTTGCCTGCATACTTTCGGTTCCGCTAGTCCCACCTCTGCGAGAGGCTGCAAGGTTTTTTTCGAGCACGGCCTTCCATGAATTGCAGGACGTTTACCCTACACAGGAAGAACTTGAACGCGCGGCTCAGAAACATCCCCGAAATGTCTATACAGAACTTGCTCTGGCGATAAACGCAATCGATCGTTCAAATAGAGCATCTGGGTACCCGTCAGAGGAGCTGCCCGTGGACCCTTCTCGCCTGCGGGCAGTGGTTTCACAATACCCGGAGGAGCCGGCGGTCCGTTTACGATTGGCCGTGCAGCTCCTCTTAGACAGCGGGGGGCTTAACAGAGAAGAGGAATGGGGCGCACATCGCAGGGGCTTCTTCCCTAAAGAACGAAGCGCGGAGGAAAAGGCGAATCTGGATGAGGCGATTGAACACCTGCGGAGAGCATCCGCCCTGGCTCCGGAGAACTCCGCCCCGGATTTCCTCCTCGCTTACGCCCTCTTTGCCAAGCAAGAAGATTCCGAGGCGGAGAAGGCCTTGCGCACTGCGCTCGCCAAGCCGGGCTGGTCAGTTTATACAGATGAGATCAACCAGGCTATGCTTACTCTCCATGAGGAAAGTGGAGTCCCAGGCGTCTTCTTGTCATTATCCGTACTAAACGTAGATACGAGACAGCGTATTCCGCTGTTCAGCAAAAGCCGCTCAATCGCGCGGCTTCTGACGGGCCTGGGGGAGAAGAGCCGAGCCGCAGGAGATCACGAGCGCGCGGTCTTCTATTATGAATGCAGTACTCATTTGGGCCGTGTAATTCTTGACGGAGCAGAATTTAGCTATGACGGCCTTGTCGCTTCAAGCATCTTTGCTATCACCGGCGGGCCTTTTATCAGCAAGGCAGAAGCCGAGGCCCTCAAGTCTTTCCACCTTCCCAAGGAGCAAGAACGTTACTGGAGAATAGAAACCTACTCGCGAAACTTCCGCGCCTACCTTGTTGCCTGGGGACGAGAAGACCTCTCCGATGCCTACACGCGAGATTCAGAGCGAACGCGCCGCTTCAAGGAGGATGCTGTAGCCGTGAGCCGCAGGATGATGCCGAGAATCCACGGAGCCCTCGGTTCTCGCAGTATGCAGTTCGCGGCTATGTCCTGGCTGCTGCTTCTCTACGTCTTTGCCTTGCTTATCATAACAGGGTTTCTTTCTCTGATATCACGCTCCTGGAAAAAGCAGGGGACAGCACCTCTCTGGCACCGGTGGGAGTGGGCCGTATTGATGGCGGCTGCCTTTGCGCCTATTTATGTGGTTGGCATCCTCTTTTTTTCAACCGATGAAGGGCAGTTGATAAGCCCCACCTCGCAAGGCTATGAAGTGATTTCCGCTGTGGCCGCCATCATAGCGATAGGCGCACCGCTCCTGCTTATCGTCATCCCGATAGTCGGGGGCTTGCGGAAACGCCGCCGCCAACCAGCGGAGGAGCGGCTGGATCGCCTTCAGGCGTGTCTGGCGAGTTTCCGCGCTTTGTTGCCGGCAACCTTCGCGCTTCTGTTGCTGGTGTCATTGGCCCTCACCATCCCCGGCCAACTCAGGATTCAGAGATGGGTTGAAGTGGAGAAGAAGATCATCCAACAGGGTGAAGTTGAATACTGGAACATCGGCGGCGACTCTCAGCCGGCCTTGGCAGATGATGTGACATTAAGCGGGGAAAAGCGGTTGTCGGAGGGGGAGTAAACCCTTATGATGGAAAGCCGGTATGACAGGCCCAGGCCTGGACTCTCTGCAGGATGTCACAAGATAATATGTCTGTTGAAGAAAATACTCTCACACCCCGCCAGCGTGTTGAGCAAATGGTTCATCGTTATGTTGCGCGGGGCCGCTACCGCCTAAATCCGGATGAAGTCACGGTTGAGCATGTACTGCGGGGGCTTACCCGAAACCTCATCAATCATGGGAGATGGTATTGCCCCTGTCGGGAGGTAACCGGCGATCCGGAGAAAGACCGCAAGAATATCTGCCCATGTCCACAGCACCACGCCGATATCGCGCGGGATGGTATATGTGAGTGCGGGATTTTCGTGAGCGAAGAATACGCAGCCGCACATTCGCAGGCGGCGACTACAAGAAACCAGAAGGAGGCATGATGGGGTTCACACTGGAACTGGGAGCAAAGGGACCGGACTTCACCTTGAAAGGTGTTGATGGAAAGATGCACAGCCTTTCAGATTACGCGGGCAAGAAGGCTGTGGTGGTGATTGTCAGCTGCAACCACTGCCCGACTGTGATTGCGAGCGAAGACCGCATGGTTCAGATTCAAAAAGATTACGCGGACAAAGGCGTGCAATTCATCGTCATCAATGGCAATGAGACCGACGGCCATCCGACAGATGATTTCGAGCACATGGAAGAGCGGGCGAAAGAGAAGGGATACAATTTCCCCTATCTCAGAGATGACACCCAGGAGGTGGTGCGCGCTTATGGCGCGGTGCGCACACCGGAAGTATTCCTGCTGGGGCCGGACCGCACCCTCGTCTATCATGGAAGGATTGATGACAGCCCGGATGATGCCTCACGGGTGAAACGAGAAGATCTGCGGGAGGCCCTTGATGAAGTGCTCGCCGGTAAACCGGTGAGTGTGCCCAACACCGTGCCGGTGGGTTGTACTGTGAAATGGTGGGGCAAGGACGCGCATTGGATGCCGGAGGATTACAGCGGTTGAGAGCCAGGTTGGGCTAGATCTGATAGAAGCACATTGCGTGGGCGGGGTTTTTCGGAAACCCCGCCCGTCTTTTTCTTTCGGGCAGACGATCTCCCAATGAGCCGCATTGTGGGCCTTGGCTGAATCGGTTAGAATGGCCTTATGCGGCTTTCGCGGGAAGAATTTGCCGAACTCGTCACCCAGGCCCTCGAGGGCGTGCCGGATGAGTTCCTGGAGAAGCTCCAGAACGTCTATGTGACCGTTGAGGATAATCCTTCAGCGGAAGATTACGAAAAGGCGCACCTGCCCGCCGGGGTCCAAATCCTGGGGCTTTACCACGGAGTTCCCCTGGGGCGGCGTTCTCCATTTTCTCCTATGTCCATGCCTGACCGCATCACCATCTTTCAGCGCCCCATAGAGGCCCGCTCTCGCTCCCGCGCGGACATTATCAAACAAGTCCGCCGCACCGTCCTCCACGAAATCGCCCACCACTTCGGCATATCCGATAAGCGAATCCGGGAATTGGGGTATTGAGCGGAGGGCCTTCCGACAATTGTTGACTCCTCGCCCGATCTTCAGCGGCGAGAGCAAGCTCTCGTTCAGAAAAGCGGCGGCCCTTCGGACGCGCTCAGGGTAAACAAGCCGCCGCACTCCAAATGGCGGTTGGATATCCCGCCTATAGAATCACATAGGTTTCCTGTAGGGCGGGGGCCCTGTCCCCCGCCGAAGATCGCGGGCGGATAATATCCGCCCCTACTGCTGAGAAACCTCGCCGGTGAATCCCCACATATGGGCGGCTGTGGTGGTCACGGAGATAAGCCCGCCGATGAGGTCCTCCTTGCCGGGGAAGACGACGAGTTTGTTGTTACGCAGCCGGCCCGCCAGTCTTCCGGGATCCTTTTCACTCACACCGTCAACCAACACTTCTCCCTGGCGGCCCACTTGAGACGCATTTGCCTGCAAGGCGGAGGCATTGATCAACTCAATCAGGCGATTCAGGCGAGTGACCTTCGCTTTCTGGGGAACCTGGTCCGGCAGTTTTGTCGCCGGGGTGCCGGGCCGGGGTGAATAGACGAATGTAAAAGCCTGATCAAAGCCTATCTTTTCATAGAGTTTCAAGCTGGCCTCGAATTCCTCCTCCGTCTCTCCGGGGAAGCCCACCATTATATCTGTAGTGATTGATACACCGGGAATCTTCGCCCGGATCTTCTCCACCATCTCCAGATAATAGTCCGTTGTATGTCCCCGTCCCATCGCCTTCAGCAGGCGGTCATGTCCCGCCTGGATGGGAAGGTGTAAGTGTTCACACACCTTTGGCAGACCGGCGACGGCTTCGATCAATCTATCATCCACATCTCTGGGGTGGGCGGTGGTGAAGCGGATGCGCTCGAGCCCCTCCACATCTTGCAGGCTCTCCAGCAAAGAAACGAAATCGGCGTTTACGGGCAAGTCCCGGCCATAGGCGAGAACATTCTGGCCCAGGAGAGTAACCTCTTTGCAGCCGCGTGCGGTAAGTGCCTCTGTCTCAGCTTTTATCTCATGAAGGGGACGGCTCTTCTGGCGGCCTCTGACGGAGGGGACGACACAATAAGTGCAATTATTGTCACAGCCGCGGATAATCGGCACAAAGGCCTTCAAGTTCGCCCCGGTCTTAGTCTGCGCGGCCAATTCATGGCGCGCAATGGAGGGGTCATCCTCAGATCCCAGCACACAGATTCGCCTCCCGCCCTGTTGGCAGGAGTGAATGAACTCCTCTATGCGGTGGAATTGATGAGTCCCGATTACCAGGTCCAGATAGGGAACCCGCTTCAGCAGGGCCTGCCCCTCTTTCTGGGCCATACAGCCGGCAAGGGCGATGATAACCTCCGGGCGGCGCTCTTTGATGGGGCGCAATTCACCCAGGCGGGAATAGACCTTCTGCTCCGGCTTTGCCCGCACACAGCAGGTATTGAGGAGGATGATTGAAGCCTCTTCCGGAGCGTCGGTGGGTTCATAACCCGCCCTTTGCAGGATGCGGGCCATGATCTCCGAATCCGCCTCATTCATCTGGCAGCCATAGGTTTGGATGAAAAAGCGCGACATGCCTGACATATCCCCACGGCTCGTGCTTCGCAGCGGAGTAACATCGCTGCTTCGCAGAGCAGCAAGAGTATGTCATAGGATAGTATTGGAGTCTAGAGTCCAGAGTCTAGAGTCCAGAGTCCAGGGTCTAGAGTCTGGTGTCGAAGCGATTGGGCCGATTTGCCTGACAGGAGGAATCGCAGACCTGCGCTCAGGCTTCTGCGTCCTTCGCGGGGAGGATCCTCTTGACAACTGTGAGCAGTTCTTTGGGGGAGAAGGGCTTTGTGAGATAGAAATCAACGCCCTCGGCCCATCCCTGCGCCATGTCTACATCTCCGGAGCGGGCGGTAAGCATTACCACAGGTATGTCTTTGGTCATGGGGCTGCTCTTGAGGACATGCAGGGCCTGAAAGCCGTTCATTATCGGCATCATTATGTCCATCAGTATCAAATCCGGGGCATCGCTGTTTACCGCTATCACCGCTTCCGCGCCATTGCCGGCTTGGCTGACGGCGTGTCCCGCCTCTTCCAGTGTAGCCTTCACCAGTGCTAGGGTCGGTGGATCATCTTCTACTATGAGTATTTTCGCCATTTGAGCCTCGCGGGTAAGTAGCACAGGGGATTATACCATAGGCTGAGAAGAAACTGAGATTCTGCCTCCTCTTGGTGTGGAACTGCCATGATGATAGGTATCAGCGGGATTTCAGAGTTACTCGGTTGACCGGCGAAGTCCGCTCACCAGCAGATAACAGAAGAAAGGCGCGCCCAACAGAGAAGTAATCACCCCCACCGGCAGCAGTTCCGAGGCGACCCGCGCGAGGGTATCCGCCCACACCAGGAAACTGGCTCCCAGGAGAGCCGAGGCCGGCAGCAGAATGCGATGGTCGGGCCCCCACATCCTGCGCGCCATATGTGGGATTATGAGGCCCACAAAGCCGATTACCCCACTCACCGACACCGCCGCCGCCGTCAGCAGAGCCGCCAGCAGAATTACCACCTTCTTTAATCTCTCAACCTCAACCCCCAACTGTTTGGCCGGCTCCTCTCCCAAGGCAATCAAGTTTAGGTCTCTGCTGAACGCGTACAGCCCCAGAGCGCCGGCCAGCACGACCAGGCCCGCCACCCCTACACTGGTCCATGAAGACACCAGCGTCAGATTTCCCAACAGCCAAGTTACCACCCCGGTCAACTGGCCGCCGTGAGAGGTGGCCATGATGAGGGTTACAAGTGCCCACATGAAAGACCCCACCACGACTCCGGCGAGGATAAAGGATTCCCGGCCCAGCCTTCCGTTTTTGAGAGCAAGCCGATATACGATAAGGAGTGTGATGATGGCGGCGGCGAAAGCGGCGAGGGTGCGCCCCAGCCCCTCGGTGATTTCCGCCAGGCGGCTGAGGATTCGCATGGAAGTGGAGGCATTATCCGAAACCCTGATCGCCACAGAGGCACCCAAGGCAGCCCCCGCGGAAACCCCAATAAGATAGGGATCCGCGAGAGGATTGAGAAGCAGCCCTTGCAGGGCGCCGCCGGCGATTGCGAGCGCCGCCCCCACAATCGCTCCCAGGGCGATGCGCGGCAGCCGCAGCCCCCACAGGATTTGGTCTGTGCCGCCGAGTGCGCTCTCCGCGCCTCCCAGCCGGTTGACGATGGAGTGAAACAGATCCGCGGGCGGAATGCTGACCGCCCCCAGACCCGCCGCCACCGCAACGGTGAAGATCAAGAAAAGACCCAGCCCCAGGAGAATCAGGAGCAGCCGGGCAAGCAGGCTGGGGCCGGCCGGCGGAGATGATTGAGTATCGAATGTCGGCGCGGAAGATTCTACTTGAGCCATTCCAGATCCTCCGCGGCGACGATCCTGGCGATATCGGAGCGCACTTCCATGGCCGAGGCCAGCATCTCGTCAGCCTCCGCCTGTTCACCTCTCCCGCGCAGTATGCCGGCCATTCTGAAATAGCATTTCCCCTTCAGCAAGGCAACCTTATCTTCTATTCCCGGGGCTGCCTCTCCAATGACCCTGCGCTGTTCTGTGAACATCCTGCCCACCCTCTCATACTTCTTCAACAGCCGCACGGCTTCCTGGAGATGTTCCATTGCAGTCTCTTCGCCGCCTTCAATGACACCGTTCGACAACACCACCGCCATGGCGTAGTGGGCTTCCGCGTATTCGATCTTCACCTCATATTCAATCGCCTGGTAACGACCGGCAGGCCCCTGCTGAATCTCGATGATGTGCTGAAATGCTTCTATCGCCTCTTCTCTCCGGCCTAGAGTGAGATTTATCTCAGCAATAGAAATCCAGGCATTCAACTGCTGTGGATTCAGTGCCGTCGTTTCCCGATAGGCACTGAGCGCTCCCTCCAAGTCTCCAGCCTCCTTACGCATCCGCCCAAGGGAAGCGGGATAGACCGGGTACTTGGGTTCCAGGGAGGCTGCTTTTTCAAGTAGGGAAATGCTCTCCTGTGAAGGAGAGAGAGATGCCAGTTTCCAATAGGCGCGACCAAAATCAGGAGCCAGTCTTACGGCCCTTTGAAGATGGCTTCTTGCCTCCAGGAAAAGCCCTTTCCGAGTCGACTCCTGTGCAGCGCGGTACTCTCTATCCGCCCAGCCCAGAGTAACGGCTTTTGCTGCGAGCAGCAGGAAGAATACTACCGCGGTGACTCTCCAGCCAATTCTCATCTTCCCCTTCCCGGCATCTGCGGCGGCGCCGGACCCTGCGGAAATACCCAGCCCGCAGGCAAGAAAGAAAAAGGTCATATTGGCTCCAATATACCAGTCGTAGTCAAGGAAACTATGAAATATCATCACCAGTGATGCACACAGCGCCCCCGCGGCAAGGATCTTCTTTTCACCATTCTGCGCCCGTTTCACTGCACGCCCCAGACCCACGATTCCCGCCGCCAGCAGCCAGACGAAACAGAAGAGGCCGGGCCAGCCGAGCTCAGCCGCTGTCTCCAGATAGTTCTGATGGGCGCGGCGGGTATAACCGGCGATAGCATACTGTCCGAAGCCATATTCGAAGGCGCCCGCTCCCACCCCTGTCCAGGGGTAACCCGCGGCCATCTCGAGGCTTGCTTTCCAGGTGAGATAGCGAAACATGTTGGAGCGGTTTTTCAGGCTTAGGGCCGTCCTCGCCTTTGCCTGCAGACCGGGACGGGCAAATGAGAGACCGACAGGGGCGGCAAACATGACTGCAAGAATAAGGCCGATGAGAACTGCCTTCTTCAGCCGGGAGGTCGAAAGGATCAGAGCCAGCAAGATGAGCCAAACGGCCCCGGCGAGATAGAGGCTCGCCCACGCTCCTTTGGAGTATGTGAACGGAAGGCAAGCAAGAATGAGAATCGCTGTGATAATGGGGAAGAAATGGCTGCGGGCTGCGCCCCGCTTGGCGATTATTGCACATCCAGGCGCACCCAAGGAAAGGAACAGCGCCATCCCCAGAAAACCGGCAAGCGGATTCGGATTATAGAAAGTGGAGAAGACCTGCCAGGTCTCATTACCCACTACAAAGCGCACATTGAGCCATTCATGGATGCCGTACAAAGCGACTATGCCGGTGGCAACGAGCGCAACACTGATTGTATCAATACCGGCGGGTCTTGCCCAGAGATAAGCGAATATCAACAAAGAGCCGACCGCGATAAGCGCCAGCAGCAGCATGACCTGAGCCGGAGTATCGTAGTAAGAAAACCAATCATGCACCACACAGCCCGCCGCCACCAGGATCATGAAGAAGATCGCCGTCAGGGCGGGTTGGAGATTTTTTCTCGTCTGACGGGAAGCGCGCTTCGACTTGCGGGGCCGCGTTGCTGCATTACTCTCAACTCTCACCTCTGAATTTTGAACTTCCCCCTCCGCTCCTGCCCACAGCGCGAGCCAGAAAACCAGCGCCCCCGCCGCCAACCGCACCAGATCCAGACCGCTTGCGAATGTGGAGAGGCTGGAGAAATAGGAGACCAGGGAAACGAGAACGAGCGCAGCAAGGGCGAGGTGGAATGAAGAGAGGGGAAGGCCCGCAGGCAGAAGCCTCTCCGGCTTGGAAATCATGAATCCGATTCCCCCCAGACAGAGACAGGAGAGCACCACCGCCGCTCCCAGGCCGTCGAAGCGCGCCCATACAATCGGAGCCAGAAATACCGCCGCCAGCAGGCCTCCGCGGCAGAGCGCGAGGCCAATCATCTTGCCCGCGTCGAATCTAGGCTTGACTTTCTGTCGAGGGCGTTTCATTAATCGGTCTGGAATCCAGAGTCTAACTCCGCTTCCGCCGCTTTCCTTTCTTGGCGGCAGAAGGCTTCGCCTGCTCTTCCCGGCGGCCGGGCCCTTTGCTCTTACACCACAATCTGACTCCGAGCAGGGCCCAAAGCAGGGCCGCCAACAGGCTGACGCGAGTACCCACCCAAAGATACCGATTTCTGTAAGTGAACTTCACTGTGTGTTTGCCGGCCGGCAGGAATACTCCATTCAAGAGCAGGTCCGCCTGGTAGACCGGCGCTTTCCCATCGTCCAGTGCAACCGACCAATTGGGGTCATAGGATTCGTTCAAGATGAGCAGGCCGTCAGAGTCTGTGCGTGTGTGAAGAATTATCTCTTCCGGTCTTGGCTCTTCTATCTCTATCTCAGCCTGGACTTCCCCTCTCTCCGTGAGCGCTTTCATGAGAGGCCTGTCAATTATCGCCTCCTCGCGGATTGGAAACATTCGAGATAGCAGCGCGCCGAGTGCCGGTGCATCGGTTTGCCTTACCGTCGCCGCCCCCACCACCCAGGCGCGAGGGAAGGCCTGCGGATTGCGATATAGCCACAGCTCACCTTGCTGGTCTATCAACTCAAGATTCGGCTCCGCTTGGCGCAAGATCAGATATTTCGCTCCGAGCAGAGTCGCCAATTCTCGCACGATCGAGACAGAGCCGCGAATGACGCCGGGAAGAGGATCCGTCTCGGTAATATGTATACAGGATTCAATTTCGCGCATCAAAGAGACACCTGCTCCAACGTTGCGCAGATGCCACAAAACGGGCAGATTGGGCCTCAATCGCTCCCAATCGAATTCATAGTTGGAAGTCCCTGAGGCCCACGCGGGATACGCCTCATGCAGCGCTTCAGTCGGCTCCAGGGTGCGCCAGGGCCACACCCGATACCAAGAAGAATCCGCCGCTATTCGGCGCGCGGTCCAGGGCGTTTGTTCATAGAAGGAGCGGGGAACCGTCGGAGCCAACGGAATGGCAAAGACAAGCAAGTCGGCGAGAATCGCCGCCGCCAAGACCGATCCCGTCAACGCGCGGGGCAATCCCGCGCGAACCGAAGCGAGCAGTATGAAGAAGAGCGCGATACCACTGCCCAGGACCGCCCATTCCTCCAGCAAAACCGCGGGCCGCGAAGAATGCGCCGGCGAAATCCAAACCAGGCGATACAATAAAACAAGCCAGCAGGCGAGCAGCACCATCGCAACCAGTGAAAGAAACAGCCCACCTCTCTTCTTTGCCTGGGAAGGCCGCTGTAGAAATATTTCGGCTCCTTCCGCAGCAAGCGCAGCTCCCGCTGCAGTCCACAACAACAGATAGCGCCCCGCAGCCCCGACGGAGTTGAAAGGCGGAATGTATTGCAAGAGGAGATAGACTGGGTTTCCTTTCCCGAAAGAGAGTATCAGTCCAACCGCCCCCAATACTACCAAGGGCCATGACCGCTGCCAACGCTTGATTGTTCCCAGGCCGATGAGGAGAAGGCTTATTATCCCCAGGTAACCGCAAACCTCCCAGAACCATCTCACTCCCACATAGGTGCCGTAGGCGGGAGACCCGAAGGAATTCGGAAAAAGAAATGTCAACAATTGTCCCCACACCAGTCCGTGGGAGGTCATACTGCTGAGTGAAGACTCACTCGAATGAGATGCATAGCCGACAAGCCCCAATATGGGCAGGCTTTGTACGGCAGAGAGAGATGCCCCCACCACCAGAGTGCCAAGAAACAAGAAGGCCGGCTCTCTGATACTCAAGCCCTCCTTGTTCAGCCCGGCAAATCGGCAGAGGAGATATATTGCACCGATGAGCAGAGAGTAGAAGACAACCGCAGGAGAGCCCGCCAGCGCTTGAATGCCGAGCACAATCCCCGCCAATAGCGCGCGGGAGAAAGATTCGCGGCCCGCTAGAGCACGCTGGATGCCGTCCTCCCATAGATAAAGCAGCAGCGGCAACCAGGCGACGGAGGTGACGATATCGAGGTGTTGGAGATGGCTGATCAGGAAGCCGCTCCACTCAAACACACCTGCTCCAACGAAGGAGGCTATGGGAGACAGACCCCGGCGGCGCAAGAACGCGTAGAAGAAGATTCCCGCCAGGGCGAAATGAATGATGACACTGTAGTTGAAAGCGAACGTAATAGGCAGCAGGCCGAAGAGGAGCGCATTGAAGGGATAAAAGGCAGCGATTTGCCCCTCCGCCAACTGCGGATAGCCACACCCGATGTAGGGATTCCACAGCGGGAGCCGGCCCGCGTGCAGGGACTCGGCATAGAAGACTTTTAGGGGGTAGAAGAGGTAATGCAGATCGCCGTGAAAGAAGGTCCAGCGACCGCTGGCGGCTCGCCCGAAGAAGGCCAGGCTGATGACCAGCAGTCCCAACACCGCACCCAGGTCTGTCCTTCGCGTTGTTGCTCCCTCTCCTTTGGCGGCTTCCTTCTTGTCCACGGCTTCATCGCTTCCTTGAAAGGCCCTCTATTGTAGCGTGAAAACGAGAAATATGGAGGATGTAGCCGCCGGCCGGCGTATTCTAGAGGCGTATCTTAGAATGAGCCTGACATCTCTTGAAATGCGAGAAGCGGTATAAGTCGAGGTACCGTTCATGAACATCCTCATCGCGCCGGATTCTTTCAAAGGCAGTCTCTCCGCAGCAGAGGCGGCGGAGGCGATACGCCAGGGAATCCGTGTGGTAATGCCGGAGTCGGAAACAGTAAGCCTTCCCCTGGCCGACGGCGGAGAGGGAACCGTGGAGGCCCTTGTTACCGCCACCCACGGCCGCTTCATAACCACGAAGGTAACCGGCCCCCTGGGTGATCCCGTAGAGGCGCGTTGGGGAGTACTGGGGGATGATATTACCGCGGTAATAGAGATGGCGGCCGCCTCCGGGCTGCCCCTCGTTCCGCCGGAGAAACGCAACCCCCTTATTACCACCACCTATGGTACCGGTGAACTGATTTGCGCGGCGCTGGAGGCGGGCTGCACCAAACTCATCATCGGTATCGGCGGCTCCGCCACAAATGACGGAGGCGCGGGAATGGCGCAGGCACTGGGGGCGGAACTCCTGGATGCGGCTGGAAAGCCCATGGGCCGGGGAGGCGCCGCTCTCGCCAATCTGGATAGGATTCACATTGCGGGAATGGAGGAGAGGCTGGAGCGGCTGGAAGTGAAGGTCGCCTCAGATGTGGGCAACCCGCTCTGCGGGCCGGAGGGGGCTGCGGCCATCTACGGGCCTCAAAAAGGGGCCACTCCGGAAATGGTGAAGGAACTCGATTCGGCCCTGGCGCACTATGCTGAAATCATCGCCCGGGACCTGAAAGTTGACGTAAAAGATCTTCCCGGAGCCGGTGCCGCGGGAGGACTGGGAGCGGGATTGATAGCTTTCTTGAAGGGGAAAATACAGAGCGGAGCGGCCTTAGTGCTGGACACGATCTCCTTTGAGGAGTATCTGGCTGCTGCGGACCTGGTAATCACCGGAGAGGGTAAAATAGACTCCCAGTTGGAGTTCGGCAAGACCCTCGCCGGTGTGGGTGCATTGGCGAGGAGATATCATACCCCTGTGGTGGCAATCGCCGGGGCCGTGGATGTGGATCCGGAGAGACTGACGGAGATGGGTATTTCGGTGGCGATACCATGTGTGAACAGCCCTATGGAAGAGACCGAGTCCGTGGAGCGGGCTGCAGAATTGGTGCAGGAAGCCACTGAGAGAATAATGCGGCTCCTCTTCCTGGGAAGAGAACTTGCCGGGAGCGGGAGGTAAAGATAACAGATGAGCAACACACCGGAGATGAAACGCCTGTCTCTGCGGGCACATCATCTGCTCTGTATGCACGGGTTTCGGGGGCTGGGCTATGACGAGCACTTTGTGGAGAATATGGCCCGGGTTCACGCGCGGGTAAAGAGCGAACCCGACCTGGAGATTCTCGTTACCGACGAGGCTGATGATATCTGCGCACCATGTCCTCGCAACAAGCGAGGGCAATGTGAAAGAGATATTATGGGTGAGCCGGTCAGTGCGCGGGCACTCGATCACAGGGTGCTGCAGCAGTTGGAGATAGACTCGGGGCGGACTTTCTCGAGGGATGATATATTAGAACTGGTGCGGGAGAAGATAACGCCCGAGGATCTCGTCTCCATCTGCGAGGGATGCCAGTGGCTGCCATTCGATTATTGCGTGGAGGGGCTGAGACGGAAGAGCCTGGAATCACACGGTTGAGGATTTTGGATGAAAGAGGAAAATAGAGCGCTGGAAATGTCGCATAAAGCATTATCTGATGTGGCCGCAGAGGCCGACAACAGGGGCATAACCATTCAGCGGGTGGGAGTAAAGGATGTCCACTTGCCCATCCAGGTGCGCCGCAAGACCGCAGGTTTTGTGGGCGCGCTGGCGCGGATAGATCTGGCCGTGGAACTTCCTCATCATTTCCGCGGCACCCATATGAGCCGATTTGTGGAGGTACTTTTCGACTTCGGCCAACACCCCATCGGGCCCGGAGAAATCGCCGAGATGTTGGCCGAGGCGAGAAAGCGTCTGGGAGCGAGGAGGGCGGATCTGCGGCTTGCCTTTAAGTATTTTATCACCAAGAGCGCGCCCGCCACCAGCGCGGAAAGCGCCCTCGACTACGACTGCCTCTTCGAGGGCGAGCAGGATGAATCCGCTTTTGTATTTACTCTGGGTGTGGAGGTGCCTGTCACCCTGTTGTGTCCCTGCAGCAAAGAGATATCCTCCCGCGGTGCCCACAGCCAGCGCGCCACGGTAAGGGTGAAGGTTCGCACCTCTCCTGGTGAAATCATCTGGATCGAGGACCTGGTCAGCCTTATAGAGGCACAGGGATCGAGCGGAGTCTATCCTGTTTTGAAGCGGGAAGATGAGAAATCCGTCACTGAACAGGCCTACGATAACCCCAAATTCGTGGAGGACATTCTGCGGGATGTGGTCTCCGCACTGCGCGGCGATTCCCGCATTACCTGGTTCGAGGTTTCCTGTGAGAGCATGGAATCCATCCACAACCATTCCGTCTTCGCCTATCAGCAGGAGGAGAGAAAGCCTTGATTCAGTGCGCGGCGGCATACTGCCCGATTGGCCCATAGCGGAAAGATTGAAGGTAGAGCAAAATGGAAGAGTAGAGATGAGCGAGATACAGACAACTTTTCCTCCCCCGGTTTCTCTAATAGGTGAGAAAGTAAAATGCCCCTGGGAGGTGCTTTGTGAAGACAACCTCAATACTCTTCAAGATCTTGATCGGGATATGTTTGACCATCCCGGCAGAACTCGGATGCGGCCAGAGCACACCCTCAACCGCAGCCGCCGGAGGCACTGAGGTGCGGCTCCCCCAGCCCAAAGTTGATGGAAACATGCCGGTTGAAGAGGCCCTGGCGCGGCGCCGCTCGGTTCGCAGGTTTACGGCCACGAAGCTGTCGCTGGAACAGGTGGGACAACTCGCCTGGGCCGCGCAAGGCATCACTCACCAGACACGAGGGTTCCGTACCGCACCCTCCGCCGGCGCACTGTACCCTCTGGAAATCTATGTGGTGAAACAAGATGGCATCTTCCACTACATGCCGCAGGGCCACAGAATGCTCCAGATCTCCCAGGAAGACGTACGGAGGCCTCTGGCGCAGGCCGCGCTGGGACAGGCATTCATAGCCGAGGCGCCCGTGGATTTTGTAATCAGCGCGGTGTATGAGCGCACCCGGTCCAAATACGGCAACAGGGCCGAGCGCTATGTCCATATAGAAGCAGGCCACGCGGGACAGAATATCCACCTACAGGCAGTCGCGCTGGGGCTGGGGTCGGTGCCAGTGGGAGCCTTTGACGACAGAGCCGTCTCCAAAGCCCTGGGCTTACCCCCCAATGAACGGCCCCTCTACATCATCCCCGTGGGCCATGCAAGGTGACCCACACCCGACACGGCGGGAGGAGAACTGATGCGCCGATCCTGGTCTGTGCTGAGCCTTCTCGCCATCCTCGTGGTCGCTTTAGGCCTGATCTCCCGACATCGCTCTCCGGGAAATCCGGAGGGCGCGCCCCGAAACACCAACACACTTTCCGTCGCTTCTTTCCCGCAAACGCCGCCGGTTGAAGGAGAACGGGCTATCGTTATCCATAAAGCAGAGCGTGCCTTATGTCTCTACCTCAACGGAGAACTGGCGGCGGCCCTTCCGATCGCGCTCGGACCGACCCCCGAGGGCCACAAGACACGACAGGGAGATGGACGAACGCCCGAGGGAAGGTACTATATCTGCACCCGCAACCCGCATTCCGCTTTCCATCTGTTTTTGGGAATCTCCTATCCAAACACGGATGACGCCAAAGCCGCACTGCAGGGAAACCGAATCTCAGAGCAACAGTATCGCGCCATCCTCGAGGCAACGGCAGCCCGCCGCCAACCGCCGTGGAATACACCCCTCGGTGGAGAGATCGGCATTCACGGAGGCGGAACCCAGTCAGACTGGACGCTCGGCTGTATCGCCCTGGAGGATGAGGCAATTGAGGAATTGTGGCAAACACTGCGCCTTGGCGACCCCGTCATCATCTTGCCGTAACGCCCCCCGATGCCCCGCAGGGCAGAATGCCTGATGCCCTTGACCCAAGGTTTTCGGCGGGCATGGTAATGCCCGCCCTACAGGGCACCCGCCTTATTTGATCTGTCCATGGCTGAAGCATTCTGTCGGCTGTAGGGCGGGATTTACTAATCCCGCCGCAGGTTTTCGTCGGTCACGGTTCGGTTTCGCTCACCACAAGTGGTAATACCCGTCCTACACCTACCATTGCAGTGGATGTATTTCCCCCTGATAGGGCCAATCCTCGGGTCTGGCTGCAAATCCGGCACGGACAGGGTTAGCGCGGACATACAACCATTTATCGCCATATGACTCGCTGTTGCGTAGCAGATGATCAAAGAATTCCTTTTGCCACGAGAATGCTACCAGGCCCGACTGGCGGATTTCCTTGCCTGTTCGATATTTCCAGGCCTTCACAAATGAGGATAAATCCCTTGCTTTCCGGGAGGCAGGGCTGGCAAAGAAATGCACATGATCCGGCATAATCATATAACATCCCACCTGCCAGTCGTAGATACCCGCGGTTGTCCGCCACCCGCAGACAAGAATCTCGTGGATCTTAGGATCACATAAGACAGGACTGCGACGGCATGCGCAAACGGTTACGAAGAAAATGGGCGCACGCCACTGTTCGAAAATCGTCTCCAAACGCCGGAGGTGTTTGCGTTTGGGCAAGTTACCGCCAGACCGCGGTTTGTTGTCGTTAGTTGATTTCATCTTGCAGTCGGCGGTTGTAGGGCGGGATTTACCAATCCCGCCGGGGGTTCTTGGCGGGCATGGTAATGCCCGCCCTACATCTCCTGCTTGCTCATACCGGGTATCCTGCGAAAAAAGCGCGGCATCTCTCTCGGCCTTCCAGACACGTTACATCTTACGCGTTTGCTCATCCTCAATGTCGCCGAAGTACTTTCCCGGCTGTAGGGCGGGATTTACTAATCCCGCCGGAGGTTGTATCGCCCGTCGCAAGGAGGAGCCGCAATCCAAAGAATAACACGAACGGCCTCTCTACATCATCCCCGTGGGTCATCCGCAGTAAGAATGGTGGGCCGGGAGTCCCCAGCCCGAAGCCGGGGCGGCGGTTCTTTTTGATGGAGTTGGCTGTTTACCTACTGCCACTTGGCCCCTACACCTTCCGCAGGATGAGGGTGGCGTTGTGGCCGCCGAAGCCGAAGGAGTTGGACATTGCGGTTTTCAGTTCCGCTTGGCGTGACTCATTGGGGACATAGTCGAGGTCACAGTCGGGGTCGGGGAATTCGTAATTGATGGTGGGCGGGATGATACCATCTCGCATCGCCAGCAGGCAGATGATGACTTCGGTTCCTCCCGCCGCGCCCAGCAAATGCCCGGTCATGGATTTCGTGGAACTCACCGGCACCTTGTAAGCATATTCACCGAATACGGTCTTCACCGCCAGGGTCTCGGATTTGTCGTTCAGCGCGGTGGAGGTGCCGTGAGCATTGATGTAATCAATATCCGTGGGCGGCATCCCGGCATTCCGCAGGGCCGCCTGCATGGCTCTGGCGGCGCCGTCTCCGGTGGGATGGCTGGCGGTCATGTGATAGGCATCCGCCGACATCCCGTAGCCAATGACTTCACCATAGATCTTCGCGCCGCGTTCCTGTGCCGCCTCCAGTGATTCCAGTATTACTACTCCGGCGCCTTCACTGATGATGAACCCATCCCGCTTGGCATCAAAGGGGCGGCTGGCGCGGGTGGGTTCGTCATTGCGGGTGGAGAGGGCCCGCATGGCGCAGAAACCGGCCACAGACAACGGAGAAACCGCCGCCTCCGCGCCGCCCGCGATCATCACTTCGGCGTCACCTCTCTTTATGATTTCGGCGGCATCCCCGATGGCATGGGTGCTGGTGGCACAGGCGGTGGCGACATTGCTGTTGGGCCCCTTCGCGCCCAAGAGCATGGAAACCTGGCCGGAGGCCATATCTCCGATCATCATGGGTATGAAAAAGGGGCTTACCCGGTGGGGACCCTTTTCCACGAGTTGGCGGTGATTCGCCTCCCAGGTCCAGGTTCCGCCGATACCGGAGCCGATGAGCACTCCCACGCGGTCGCCGTTGTCATCGTTTATGGTGAGGCCGGCATCCTCCACGGCCATATGGGCGGCGGCCGCGGCAAACTGGACAAAACGGTCCATCCGCTTGAGGTTGCGCCGCTCAACGAAATTGAGGGGATCGAAATCCTTCACCTCTCCGGCGATACGGGACGCATACTCAGATGCGTCGAAAAGGGTGATAGTGGCTATCCCTGACTTACCCGCGGTCAAGGCCGGCCACATCTTCTGCGCGCCTGTGCCCAGGGGAGAAACCGCGCCTATTCCGGTGATTACTACTCTTCGTTCCATACACATTGAGTCCGTGGAAAAGATATCTCGTTTATCCGAATTTGAAAAAAGGCCGCCGCCGATCCACCTTGAGGGATCAGTCAGGCGGCGGATGCCTTCTCATTGCACAACCGGTATTGCGGCTTAATCTGCTTCTGCCGCGTCATCTCCCTTTTGCGCCAGGTAGTCGCCAATATATGTCACTGCCTGTTCGACGGTGCGGATCTTGTCCGCGTCTTCGTCCGGGATCTTCTCGATATTGAATTTGTCTTCAAAGGCCATGATGAGTTCTACCTGGGCGAGTGAATCCGCCCCCAGATCGTCGACGAACGAAGCCTGAGGCGTTACCTCATTTTCGTCAACACTCAATTCTTGGGCGACAAGTTTTTTCACTTCAGCAAAGATCTGGTCGTCCACCGCTGTCCTCCTGATTTCCTCTTGTGACTTCGTGTTTGCACACTACTGTGTTTTATTACATAACCATGCCGCCGTCAACATTTACCACCTGCCCGGTGATATAAGCAGAGGCGTCTCCGGCAAGAAAATTCACCACTTCAGCCACTTCCTCCGGCTTCCCCAGCCTCGCCAGCGGAATAAGGCAGAGCAGCCGCCGGCGGGCCTCTTCACTCAACTTATCGGTCATAGGGCTGATTATGAAGCCCGGCGCCACCGCATTCACCCGGATATTTCGCGAGGCCACCTCCTTGGCAACCGCCTTCGTGAAGGCGATTACTCCCCCTTTGGAAGCGGCATAGTTCGCCTGACCTGCATTCCCCATCAGCCCCACCACTGAGGCGATATTGATAATACTCCCACTGCGCTGCTTGAGCATGGTCTTCAAGGCCGCGCGAGTGCATAAGAATGTACCCTTCAGGTTCACATTCAGCACACTGTCCCACTGCTCCTCCGTCATTCTCGCCAGCAGCATGTCTCGCGTTATCCCCGCATTGTTCACCAAGATGTCCAGCCGGCCGCATTCACTAACTATTTTCTCCATCACCTCGTTTATCTGGTCGGCTGCGCAAACATCGGCCGTCGCCACCAACCCTTTTCGTCCCAATGCGCGAATCTCTTCTGCTACTCCTTCACACTCTTCCTGACCCGCGGCAATGTCATTCAATACCACATCCGCCCCACTGCGGGCAAGACGCAGTGCAATTGCTTTTCCCAGGCCGCGGCGTGCGCCTGTGACGAGGGCTGTCTTGGTCTGGAGAGGTAGGTCTTTCATATGTCTCGAGGCTCAGGATTCGGAATTGAGGGTTGCGAGTGCTGCACGGGCTCTCCTTCCCGCGAATCGGTCTTCTTCCCCAGGGCCTCAATCACCTCTTCCAGTTTCTCGGGCTCCCCGCTGGAAAGGATGTGAACATCACTATCGAGAGTGCGCCTCACCAGCCCGGAGAGAACTTCACCGGGACCCGTTTCCACGAAGGTTGTGGCACCTGATTGGGCCATCTTGCGAATAGACGCCTCCCACAACACCGGGCTCGTCATCTGCTCGCTCATCGCCTGGCGAATCGCTTCCACCGTCTTCACCGGCCTGGCACTGACATTGCAGATTATGGAGGGTCGCGCGGGTGAAAGCTTCAGCCTGTCTATCTCCTTCTTGAAGAGGCGGGCGCTTTCTTTCATCAGTGGGGAATGAAAGGCTCCATTCACTCTCAAGGGAATGGCGCGGGCACCTTTTTCCTGCAGCGCCAATTCGCTCAATCTGCGCAGGGCGGGCTCTGTTCCAGAGACAACTACCTGCCCCGGGCAGTTGACATTGGCTATTGCCAAAGTGCCTTCCTTCACCTTGCCCACGAACCTCTTGAGGGTGCCTCGTTCCACTCCCAGGATGGCCAGCATCCCGCCGGGGCGGTTGCGAGCGGCCTCTTCCATGAGTTCTCCTCTTTTTCGTACAAGCGTGAGCGCGGTAGGAAAATCGAGCACCCCTCCCGCCACCCACGCGGCGAACTCTCCCAGACTGTGACCCGCCAGCAGACCCGGGCGAAGGCCTTTCTCCTCCAGAACCCGCAATATGGCCAGGCTGCAAGTAAGCAGGGCGGGTTGGGCGTTGGCGGTGCGGCGCAGTTCCTCCTCAGGTCCCTCGAAACAGAGTCGGCTGAGATTGAAACTGAGGATTTCATCGGCGCGAGAAAAGACTTCGGCGGCGAGGGGATGGGCTTCCGCCACTTGGCGGCCCATGCCCACATATTGAGAGCCCTGGCCTGGAAATATTAGGGCCAGACTGCGATCTTCCGAAGTCGTATGACGCCGACCCCGCCGGCGAGTGGATAAGCGTCGGCCGGAGCCCGGTCGTTGCCTTCTCTTGTCTCGGAATTTTGCATCAGACATCTTGCATCCCTGATGGGGAGGGCTACCATCTCAGCACTGCCGCCGCCCAGGAAAGGCCCGCCCCGAAACTGACGCATAGCGCGATATCGCCCTTCTTGAGTCGGCCCGACTGAACCGCCTCATCTAAGGCAATGGGGATGGAGGCCGCGGAGGTGTTCCCATAGCGATCCACATTCGAGATGATCCGCTCCGGCGGCAGGTTCAAACGCTTGGCGGCGGCATCCATGATGCGCACATTCGCCTGGTGGGGGACAAGCAGCGTAACATCGGAGATATCCAAACCCGCCCGCTCCAACGCCTGCAGGGAGGCCTCCTCCATAATGCGAACCGCGAATTTGAAAACCTCGTTTCCCTCCATCTTGAGGAAGTGCTCTCCCGCGCGCACAGTCTCCTCTGTGGCCGGCATCCTGGAGCCGCCCGCGTTGATCTTGAGTTTGTCGGCCCCGCCGGCATCATTGCCCAACACAAAGGAGAGCAAACCGCGGCCCTCTTCAGTAGGGCGCAGGAGGGTGGCTGCGGCTCCGTCGCCAAAGAGCACACAAGTGGAGCGATCCTCCCAATTCGTAATGCGGGAGAGGCATTCCGCACCGATGACGAGGACGGACTCGAAGGCGCCCGCGGCAATCCCCGAAGCGCCCATTACCAATCCGTAGATAAAGCCCGTGCATCCCACCATAAGGTCAAAAGCGCTGGCCCGCTCGGCTCCCAGTGTCCCCTGGACGAGGGAAGCGGTGGAAGGAAAGCACATGTCCGGAGTGACCGTGGCGACGATGATGAGGTCCAGTTTCTCCGCCGGCCAGGAGGCTCTCTCCAGGGCCTGCCGGGCGGCCTTAATACAGAGATCGGAAGTGGCTTCCTCTGCTGCCGCGATGCGGCGAGAGGAAATCCCGGTGCGGGTGCGAATCCATTCATCTGAAGTGTCAACCATCTTCTCCAGATCGAAATTCGTCAAGACCCGTGAAGGGAGATAGGCCCCCAAAGAATGGATTCCCACCGGAGCCGCCAACATACCGCGCCGGCTCTCTTTGGTGACACTTCCCTGTAGAAGGCCCTTTTGCAGGATCCTGTCCATCTTCTCTTCTTCATTCATGGCTGTAAAGAAACCTATTTCTTGCCGGCCGGCACCTCTCCTTGGAGAGGGAGTAAATGCCTTGACAGTGACGTAATAACTTGCTTCTCGCTCGCTTCCTTCCCTAGTTGAATGGCCCTCGCTATGGCGGTAGGAGTGGAGCGGCCGTGGCTGATGACACACAAACCATTCACTCCCAGCAAGAGCGCACCTCCATATTCCGCCCAGTCAATGTGCCGCTTGGCGGCTTCAATATGAGGCTGCATCTCTGCGGAAGCACCTTCTTCGGATCCAAATTGGCCGGCGAACACCTGGAGGGCGAACTCGGCGAACCCCTCCATCGTCTTCAGCGCGATATTGCCGACGAATCCGTCGCAGACTACCACATCCGCGACTCCCTCCATCATCTCGTTCGGCTCAACATTGCCCACAAAATTCAAGCCGCTTTTACGCAGCAACTGGTGTGCTTCTCGGGTCAAGGAGTTTCCCTTTGTAGGTTCCTCTCCGATGCCTAACAGCCCCACCCGAGGCTTCTCCACGCCGAGCCGACAGAGCGCATAAGCCACCCCCATATGGGCGAATTGAAGCAGGTTCTGCGGACGACAGTCAACAGTGGCGCCCGCATCCAAGAAGATCGTCTGCCCGGTCTTGTTTGGCATCACTATGGCGATAGCGGGACGCTCCACCCCGGGCAAAGTCCGCATTTTTCGCATGGCGGCGACCATGGCGGCCCCGGAATTTCCCGCCGAGACCATTGCCTGCGCCTTTCCTTTTGCCGCCAGACCCGCGGCGAGAAGGACTGAGGCCGACTTCTTCGTCCGCAGGGCTGTGGCGGGAGATTCCCCCATTTCGATCCATTCCGGCGTATCCACCAGAGAGACTTTCTCATCCGGTGGAGCGGGCTGGATACGCTCCAGTTCCTTGCGGATGAGAGAGGCCTTTCCCACCAGAGTGATGGACACTCCCAGGGAGCGGGCCGCGAGGCAGGCCCCCTCAACAGGGACGCGAGGAGCGAAATCGCCCCCCATGGCATCTACTGCAATGCAAATCTTGCTCATTCTAGAGGACAGGGCAAAGAGGAATAGAATACGTAGCCGCCTGCGAGTCCTTCTCTCGAGGCGTGCTTAAGGACCGCTGCAAAGCCTGCTATATGAAACCACATAGGGTTCAGGTCTTTGTGGCCTTTCGTTTCTTCGTCGTCCATACCACCTCTCCTCCGTAAAATCCACAGGAAGGGCAGACGGTATGAGGAAGCCGGGGGTTCGAACAGGAAGCACATTCCACCAGTGTGGGAGCACTGAGTTTCCAATTCGCCCGCCTCTTGTTCCGCCGGCTAACAGAATGTCTTCTCTTGGGGAGTGCCAACTGATTACTCCTTTTGCTTATTCACCAGATCACGAAGGGACTCCCAGGCAGGATGCCCCAGGCCCTCCGGACAATCGCATTTCTTCAGATTCAAGTCTTGACCGCAAGTAGCGCAAAGCCCCTTACAGGAGGGACGACAGAGCACTCGCAGCGGAAGCGAAATGAGCAGTTGTTGGCGAATCAATTCGCTCACGTTCAGCATCTCGTCGGCAAAGGCCGATTCCCCGGGTTCGCTCTGATCAATCAAGTCCAGGTCCGGCTCGCTCACGCCGGGCAGGCTGAACTGCTCCTCGATCTTCCCTTTTACATTTATCGGTACTTCCTCCAGACAGCGCGCGCAGGAGATCAGCGCCTTCCCCGCAAAGGTCCCGCGCACGAGCAGCGCACGGCCGCTGTTATGCGCTTCGAGAGCTACCTCTACAGGCCCCTCGCAGATGAGTTCCTCGCTCGGCGGCAAGCTAAGGGAATAAGAGAAGGAACCCCTTGCGCCAGGCTGTTGGGCGATTCCGCTGAGGTCGAGCAAGATTGGCTCGTGCTCCATCTTCTTCTCCACGCCCGGCCCAGTCAAGTAATGATAGGTGGTGAGAAGGCGGGCTGTCAAGGCTGCCGGGAGATCAGGAATCGCCCTTCCGGGCGAGTTCCATGGCTACCACCGTAGGGGGCATTTCAACCAGGTCGGCAAGCCGCTCGATCGCTTTCGCCAAATCACGTGTGACGGCATTGTCCGACGCATGTGCGGCGCGGGCTTTTTCAACGGTCTCATTTATCCAATCCAAAGCCTCGCTGAAGAAAGTCACGCGGTTTTGGGGAAAGTGCCGCCCGGGCATCTCCCTGTAGGCACGGCTCATACGGGAGAGGAGTTCATCCCACAGGTTCTGCGCCTGAGGCTCAGGCCGCGCGGAAGGGGCCGGCTTCTTCTTGCTTATCCGCTCCTCCGCGGCCTTTATCCGTTCCCAATCGACAAGATCTTGCCCTTCAATATAGCGAAAGCCGATCTTTCGCCCCACTATCAATTGCAGGGCCTTCTGCAGCGCGCGCTTATCGGCCGGCACATCCAAGTAAGCCCCTGACCGCAACTTGGGTCCGGTGAATCCGAGTATTATCTTGTCCTCCTCCAGGGCGAGAGGCTTGGCATCTTGCAGCGCGTGATGGAAAGAACCCACTTTGTCGGAACGCAGAAGGATTACTTCTATCACCTCTTTCCACACCCGTTCCGGTGTGGGGCGACGCAGCGGGTAGGACTTTATCGGCAAATCCCGATCATGCATCTTGCGGCGGAAGGGATCTGAAAGCACCTGATACGCCTCCGTAACCTCCTGAAAGCGAGCCGTCTTCGCCTCATCATCACCCGCTATATCGGGGTGGCAGTTTTTCACTTCCTCCCGATAGACGGCCTTGATCTCCGCCTCCGTAGCGTCCCGATCAAGCCCCAAGACGGCATAGTAATCCTTCGCCATTCCAAACCTCCAACAGTCGGAAAACTCACAAATACGCAGCTATTCTATCATACGCGGGATATCGAAACGAACCCGTCTCCACGAGCGAAATGGAAAGGGCGACCCGTCGGCCGCCCTATCTCCTCAACTTTTATCCGCCGTAGCCTCTTGTCCTACGAAGCCTCGGCGAAGTAGGACAGCGAAGGCGGGCTGAGCCCTCGATCTTTAACTCTCCTACGCCATCCCCGCCAACTTCTCAAACCCCGGCTTCAGGGCGGGGTAGAGGGAGCGGTAGACTTCATACAGCGCGGCATAGGTCTCGGCATTTTTCGCATTCGGGCTGGTGCTGGAGACCACGCGGATGGTCGCCTTGCAGGCCTCCGGCACACTGGAGTAGATGCCCGCGCCTACACCTGCCAATAGGGCCACTCCAAAGGCGGGCCCTTCGTCCACATTGATGGTTACCAACTCACAGCCGAACACATCCGCCTGAATCTGTCGCCACAGCGCGCTCCGCGCGCCGCCGCCGGAAGCCCTCACCTGGCTGATGGGCACCTCCATCGCCCGCAGAATCTCCAGTGAATCCCGCAGCCCATAAGAAACCCCCTCCATCACCGCGCGGGCAATATGGGGTTTGGTGTGGCGCAGGTGCAGTCCCACAAAAGCGCCCCGTGCATGGGGGTCAGGATAGGGCGTCCTTTCGCCGGTGAGGTAAGGGAGGAATACCAGGCCCTCTGAGCCTACCGGCACTTTCTCACATTCTTCGGTAATTATCTCATAGGGGTCCACACCCCGCTTGGTGGCGGCGGCTTTTTCTTCTCCGGCAAAGGCATCCCGGTACCAGCGCAAAGACCCTCCCGCGGAAAGCATCACCCCCATCACATGCCATTTGTCCGGCACCGCGTGACAGAAAGTGTGGGTACGCAGCTGTGGGTCAACCGCGGGTTTGTCCATATAGGCGAAGATTACTCCGGAAGTGCCGGTGGAAACAGATAACACCCCCGGCTCGACGATACCATTACCCACCGCGCCGGCGGCCTGGTCTCCACCGCCGCCGACCACCGGCGTCCCTTCTTTCAGGCCGGTGGCTTCCGCCGCCTCTTTGTTTATCTTTGCTGACGGCTCCCAGGATTCATACACCTTGGCGAGCATGTCTTCGGTTAGATCCAACCCCGCCAACATGGGGGCCGACCATTTCCGCTTGGGGACATTCAAGAGCGACATTCCGGAGGCATCTGATACCTCGGTGGCGAATTCGCCGGTGAGCAGGAAGCGGATGTAATCTTTCGGCAGAAGAACCTTTTTCGTTTTCTTCCAATTTTCCGGCTCTTTTTGCTGCAACCAGGCGATCTTCGGCGCGGTGAATCCGGTCAGCACCGGATTGAGGGTTTCCTCCACCACGACTTTCTCACCCACTCGTTCGGTAATCCAGCGGCATTGTTCCGCGGTGCGCTGATCACACCACAGGATGGCGGGACGGACTACCTGCCAGGAGGAATCCAAGAACACGGAGCCGTGCATCTGGCCCGACAAACCCAACCCCTTGATGTCGGCCGGGTTTATTTTCGCCTCCGCAATGGCGCGGCGAATCCCCTGCACAGTCGCCTTCCACCAATCCGCAGGGTCCTGTTCCGCCCAGCCGGGTTTTGGTGTATGCAGCGGATACTCCTCCACCACGCTGGCGATGATGTTCCCCTCCACGTCAGTAATCAATACCTTCGTCCCCGTGGTTCCCACATCAAGACCCATCAAGTAATTCATGTATACCTCCCAGTAATTCGTTTAACCCTTTCACCGCAGAGCGCGCAAAGTACGCAGAGAAATTGTTTGCCAGCCAGCCTGTTTCCTGGCAAAGGCAATATCGAAATAGTTCACCTATATAGGCTGGAACTCCTGCCCCGCAAGGCGGGGGCAGGATTGTTGTGGTGAATCAGAGAAACCTCAGATCATTATGCCTGGTGTGGGAAGCGGACAGAACAAATGCATACGCTGTAAGCGAGCCTTTTCCGGGCCGGTCGGGCCGCTTTGTCCAGAGTGCCGAAACAAACTTCTCTCCCGCGGCGGGCTTCTTAAGGAGGGAGAAGGCGGCTTGAGGGTCAGGATTTCGCCAATCATCCGGGAAGCCCTGGTATCTGTGGGGCCGCTGGAGGATTTCGATGAGGCCCTGCTGCGCGCGCTCAAAGCCCGCCACCCCGATCAGGCCGCGGCCCTTTTGTCAGCCATCACTCGCCTGGTGGAGATTGAAAGCCAGCGCGCCAATGAAGATAAGCAGCAGACCCTCAGGCGCTTGGCGGATCGGGATCCGGGGCCGGAGGTGGTGCTGAGAACTTCCGGCGGCGAAACTCCGGGGACAACCACCACCATAGAGAGACAGACAATACGCATCGGAGATAAGGAATATCACTCCCTCGACGAAGTCCCACCCCATATCCGCCGCGCCATTGAAGAGGCAAAATCAGGCAAGACCACCAGAAAGCCTATTCCAAGAGTCGGCTGCACCTGGGCCCTCCTCGGCGGCTGGATCTTTACCTTTTTCCGCAACCTGAGCAGGTAGCACAGGCCCAGAATCTACTTCAAGAAGGCGATTGAAGAGTCTCTGGGGGACGAGCCGGCGCTTCGTCCCCCAGACCCCCTCACCCGCGTTTCAGAGTTACTGAAGGAAGTCGCTGCGTGGGCAAGGACTCCGCAGCCTGAGTAAGGAGTGAAACGCAGGAAACAAATACGAAACCCGAGAAACTGAGGTGGCATCCCTGTAGCGTGTGCGTCAGTACCGAGAAAACCGGGAGGGGAGCCTGAGGGGGAGACCGGTGGCTTCCCCCTCAGTAAGTTACAGTCACATTATCGAAATGAGTTACGGCCCCTGCGGGCCTCTTCAGGCGCCGAATTTTTCCTGGGTGCCCATGAGGTTGGTGAGTATGTGCATTATATACCGGCCCTGGATGCGGCCGATGCCGCCGGCGGCGCAGGGTCGCTCGCCGAAGGCCTGCACCCCGTCGCGCCTCACCTCCGGCCCCCAGAAAAGTATCGGCACACTATCTCCGCTGTGATCCTTGTAAGAGACCGGGGTGGAGTGGTCGGCGGATACCACAACATGGGTCGGCCCCCGCAGATTGGAGACCACCTCTCCCACCAGCCGATCCATCTTCTCAATGCACTTCACCTTCTTGGCGGCGTTTCCATCATGGCCCGCCAAATCGGGAGCTTTGAAATTGCAGATGACAAAATCATGATCTTTCAGCGCGGCGAGAACGGCTTGGGCGAGGGCCGACTCGTCCGAGTCATAGCCACCGGTGGCACCCGGCACATCGGGAATATCGAGGGCGAGATAGCGGGCGATTCCGGCGATGAGAGCCGTCTCCACCACGGCCGCGCCGGAGATGCCGTAACGATCCCTGAATGAATCCAGGGCGGGCGCGACACCTGCGCCGCGAGGAAGGATTATATTGGCCGGTGGTTTGCCCTGTTTCTCTCGTTCCAGATTCACCGGGTGTTTGCGCAGCGCTTCATAGGAACGTTTGACAAACTCATTTACCGCCGCGGCGGTCTTCTTGCTGGCTTCATCAACACCTTCCGCGGCCAGCACCTTTGCGCCTTCATTGTGGGGATCTGCATCACTCACCTGATGGCCCAAGCCGGGTCCCCGCAGAATGAGCGCGCCGCGGTGTTCCACAGATTCCTTGAAGAAACATTTCACATCCCCGATGGTCATTCCCTCCACCGCGGCCGTCAGTTCCTGTGTGCCTTCGGCGATACGGCCTGCGCGGCGGTCGGTCACCACCATGTTTTCATCCACGCTTGCGAAATTACAGCGGAAGCAGATGTCCCCACCTTTCACTTCCAGGCCCACCCCGGCGACTTCGAAAGGTCCTCGGCCGGTATAACAGGCATGGGGATCATAACCCAGCAGGGCCAGATGTGAAGTATCCGATCCCGCGCGAACCCCCGGCGCGACGGGGTCCATCATCCCACACTCTCCCTCCGCCGCCAGCCGGTCCAGATTCGGGGTGGACGCAGCCTCCAGAGGTGTACGACCCTCCAGCAAATCTATCGGCCTGTCGCCCATTCCATCGGCAATCAGGATTACTCCTTTTTGCTTGCGCGCGGCGGATTTACTCATTCGTATCCTCGCTTTCTTCTGAAACCTTTTCGGTCCACAGTTCAGTCCCCGGGAAATAGGCGGAGAGGATATCCGTCGCACTGGCTCCCGCGCGGGCGCGCCCTTCCGCTCCCCACTGACACATCCCTACCCCGTGTCCCCAACCGCCTCCGGTGAACACATATCGAGTGGGTTCGCCTGACCCGTCTCTTTGGACACCCAAAGAGAAGAGGGTGCTCATCAGCCTGCTGGCGAACTTATCGCCAGCATCGTGGAACAGCCAGCGCATCGTATTCCCCTGCAGCGAGTAGCGCCCGTATTCGCAGTCTATCTCCAACACTTCCGCGCGGGCACCGTGTCGGCGACCCACGCGGAGTGACTTCACCCTTCCCGGCCTCAGCCAGGGCTGCCCAAGAACTTGCCCCAGGTTTGCTTGGATGAAACCGTCAACCTCTCTGGCGGTAAAGGAGACCTGCCAACGGTATTTTGGGGAGATGGAACAGTAACCGCTGGAGCGCTCCGAGAGGAATCTGGAGATGTCCTTTTCTCCGGATGGAATTGCGCCTGCCTTTGCATCAAGTACACCGCAAAGGTAGGCGCGGTTGGTGGAGTTTTCGGCGAGAAAGAGCCCGTCGGCGGTTGCTCCACCGCAGGTCGAATGGTAAAAAGTCCTCACCGGCTGGCCCTCATAGACGATAATCTGACGACGGGTGGAAAAAGCGGCCGCTTGTGCCGGCCCGAAGGTATCGGGTTTGCCCCGATAAACCTGGCAGTGGGTCCCCGCGCAGAGATCAAAGCCGTCGTCTTCGTGCCGGTCCAGATAGGAGAGAGCGTAACTACGAGCGGCGATTGACTGCGCCCTCAGTGCTTCTAGGGAGAAGGAGGAGGGCATCTCTTTTTCCGCGACGCCGGCCACATACTCCTCCACCGAAACCTCGTTCAACAGAGTCAGCCCCGTCTCACCATTGCCTCCCGCATAGAAGACCTCCATCTTGCCGGGATAACGGCCCGGGAAAGGCCGCCCATCAATCCTTACGGTCCAGACTTCTCCCTCTTCTGCCGCCAGAGTCACACTCTCCTTCATCTCGCCGGAAAAGGTGATATATTCCCCTTGGTTGCCGTCACGAAGGAAGGCCCCGTCAACAAATATCTGGAAGTCTCCCTCGCAGTAGAGAGAGAGCTTGGATACTCCCTTCACCAGCCCGACGCGGAGATCTCTTTTGCCGGAAAGATATTCACGCCACAGGGGAAGCGCGGCGGGTTGAGAGTTGAGAGTTGAGAGTTGAGAGTTTTCCCTGAGTGAGGCCGAAGGGAGTGAAATAAAAGGGTCGGAGATGGTAACAGGGGCAGCAGTCGGCGGCTGTTCCGGCGGCATCTCCGCTTCATTTTCTGTGCCCCCAAGGCCGAGAGCCAAGAGCACTACCACCAACGGGATTAATGGGTCGATTGGACGCAACCTTAAGCGCGTCATGAGAACTTACCTCCTGAGAGACAAAATCTCTCCTTTAGCCACTCAGGCAGATGGCCCATATCCTCCAGCACCTCCTCCGCTCCGGCCTCGTACAAAGCCTCTTTGGAAGCGGCGCCGGTGGCCATGCCGACACAGATCAGGCCCGCTTCCTTTCCACAGGTCATATCCCAGATATGGTCACCCACCATCACAGCCTCGTTTGAAGAACACTCCAGCCGCGCCAGCATGGTTTGAAGATGACCTGGATGTGGCTTCACCCGGGCGACTGCTTCTCTTGTGAGTAAAGCATCATATTGAAGTTCTGCGCGGCGGAGAAGATTTCCCACCACCTTCGCCGAATTCCGCGTTATGATACCCACCCTCAAACCTTCTTGGCACAGCCAAGCAAGTGTTTCCCGTACTCCAGGAAGGGGCGCTGAATCCGCGGCACCGGCAAGTTCGAGGGCGAGTACTCTTTCTTCCGCCTCCTCGCGAAATCGCTTCCCCGTTGTAGGGCCGAGCAGTTTCTCCCCGGCCTCAATTGCCTCCAGGACGCCCAGGCCGGCCAGTTCTTCCTCTGCTATTCCGAAGCGCCGACCTATTTCGATAACGGCCTGACGCATGGCTGTGAAATCATAGGGACAATTTACAAGAGTGCCGTCGAGGTCGAAGATAACTGCTCGCAGTCGCGGTAAGGAGTCCATCGAATCATCTTATGAACTGGATTCTCACTTGGCGCCGGATTATCCACGCCGCGGACTTTATATCATATCACAGCCTTTCAAGGATAAAGCGCCTTTCGCGTCGAAGTATTCCATTGTTATGACTCCCCCCGAGCGTCAAAGCCTGTTACTTTCTTTTATCCGCCGGTTTCACACCTCCGAGACTTCAGGTTTGACCGTGCTCGCCATCGTGGTTGGTATCGGCGCAGGCCTGGGAGCGGTGGCCTTTCGCTGGCTGATTGCCGTGACTCAGAGGCTGTTCTTCGGGGGGTCGGAACGCTTTCTGGATTTCCTGGGACCTTACAGGGTGGTACCGGTACCGGCCCTCGGCGGGCTGTTTGTCGGACTGCTCACCTACTACTTGGCGTCTGAAGCAAAGGGACACGGTGTACCCGAGGTGATGCTGGCGGTTACTACTTTGGGGGGGCGCATCCGAGCGCGGGTGGCGGCGGTGAAATCCCTCGCCTCCGCCATTTGTATCGGCAGCGGCGGATCCGCCGGCCGAGAGGGACCTATTGTCCAGATCGGCTCCGCGCTGGGCTCGACCCTGGGACAGATTCTGCGCCTGCCGGATGACCGCATACGCTTGCTGGTCGCCTGCGGGGCCGCAGGCGGTATCTCCGCCACCTTCAACGCGCCCATCGCCGGAGTGCTCTTCGCCCTGGAAGTAATACTGCGGCAATTCGCCGCCAGTTCCTTCGGCTTCGTGGTCTTTGCTTCGGTAACCGCGGCGGCCATCTCCCGCGCCACGCTGGGTGACCGCCCCTCTTTCATAGTGCCTGCTTACAGCCTGAAAAGCGCCTGGGAACTGCCGCTTTACGCGGGCCTGGGAATATTGGCAGCGGGGGTAAGCGTTCTCTTTGTAAAATCGCTTTATGGGCTGGAAGATTTCTTTGACCGCTGGCACTTCAAAGAATACATGAAGCCGGTTGCCGGCGGGCTTCTGGTGGGGGGCATCGGAGTTCTCTTCCCGCAGGTCTTCGGAACCGGTTACGGTTCCTCTCAGCCGGTGGGCTCCGGCCTTGGCGCGGTTGATCTCGTCCTTGTGGCGAAACTGGGCTTGGGCCTGACCGCCGCCCTCATATTGCTGAAAATCGTGGCCACATCATTGACCATCGGCTCCGGCGGTTCCGGCGGAGTATTTGCGCCTTCCCTGTTCATCGGCGCCATGTTGGGAGGAACTTTCGGGCAAATTGCCCATCATTTCTGGCCCGATGTAACCGCAGCCTCCGGGGCTTACGCCCTGGTGGGAATGGGCGCGGTATTCGCCGGCGCCGCACGGGCACCCATTACCTCGATACTGATTCTCTTCGAAATGACCGGTGATTATCGCATCATCCTTCCCCTGATGACCGCGGTTGTCACGAGTTCTCTCATTTCACAACGTCTCAGCCGGGACACCATCTACACACTGAAGATTCGCCGCCGCGGGATAGATTTGGAGAGGGAATCGGCAACCGATCTGCTGGATACGGTGACTGTGGGAGAGATAATGACCACCCACCTGGAAACCGTCCCCGCCGATATGCCGGTGGAGCAGTTGATGAAATACTTGCTGGAGACCGGTCACCACGGATTGCCGGTGGTGGATGAAGGCGGGGAGTTGGTGGGGATTGTCACCTTGTCGGATGTGGAACGTTCCGCCGGCAGCGGAGATACCGTCCGCACCGTGGCGGATATCGCCAGCCTCTCTCCGTTCACCTGCTTTCCCGACCAGACCGTGCGGGAGGCGCTGCAGCAGTTGAGCGGCCGTGAGGTGGGACGTATGCCGGTGGTGGACAGGCTCAATCCCAGGCGGCTGTTGGGAATGCTCAGAAGAGAGAACGTCATCGCCGCCTATGCCCGTCTGTTGAAACAGTACGGGTCTGTGCGCGAAGCCTCGGAGCGCTTGCGGCTCTCAGTGCCGGGGCTCATCACCGTGCGAGTGGAGATTCCGGAGGAGGCATCTGTTATCGGTAGGCCCCTGCAAGAGTTCTCCATGCCGCCCGCTTCTCTGTTGGTGGCGATTCGCCGCCGCGGAAGGGCGATGATTCCCAAGGGGGACACTGTGTTGATGGCCGGCGATATCGTTACCGCCCTTGCTTCACCCTCTGAGGCGGACACTCTCCACGATTTGCTGACCCAGGCCAAGTCCGTTCGTGAACTTTCGGAAGACGGGGATATTGACGAAGATACTGCCTAGTGCCGGCCGAACTGCTCCCAGTGGAGGACTTCGGCGAGGGGCCGCTTCTCCGCTTTGCCGGCCGGTTTTGCCGGATGACCGATGGCAATCAGGCAGATGAGTTTGAGGTCCTCTTCCACGCCCAGTGGGGCATGCAATTTATCGGCAAATTCCTGCTTGTCGCCTCCCACCCAGCAAGAGCCCAGCCCGTGGGCGGTGGCGGCGAGCAGAATGTTCTGGGTGGCGGCACAGCCGTCTTCAAGGTAAAAGGTAGTGGGTCGGCAATAAACCGCCACACATACCGGCGCTTGGGCGATAAACCGGCCATAATAGGCAATCTCGGCGATACGCTCCCGCATCGCTTTGTCTGTCACCACCACAAACTCCCAGGGCTGTTTGCCCCAGCCGGTGGGTGCAAACCGGGCGCAGTCAATGATGTCCTTGATTACCGCCTTGTCCACCGCATCAGGAAGAAACTCCCGGCAGGAGCGCCGGGATTTGATCGCTTCAATAGCGTCCATGGCTCACCTCCTAATGGCTTTCCCGGGTGAAAAAGACGGCGGGGCACAGAGGCCCCGCCCTACAGTCCATTGAAAGGCCGCGCGGTCTACTTGTCCGCGGGGCCGGAGATCTTGAGGCTGGCCTGGGCGGCGGCGAGTCTGGCAATGGGCACGCGGAAGGGTGAACAGGAGACATAGTCCAGCCCCAGTTCATTACAGAACTGGATTGAGCGGGGGTCTCCGCCGTGCTCTCCGCAGATACCCAGCTCCAGGCTCGGGTTCGCCTTGCGGCCCGCCTCCACCGCCATCTGCATAAGTCTCCCCACTCCGGTTGCGTCCAGGGTCTGGAAGGGATTATCGGAGAGGATACCATCCTCGACATATTTGAGCAGGAACTTGCCCTCGGCATCATCCCGGCTGAATCCGAAAGTCGTCTGGGTAAGATCATTGGTGCCGAAAGAGAAGAACTCCGCCACAGTGGCCACCTCATCCGCGGTGAGTGCGGCGCGGGGGATCTCGATCATGGTTCCGAACTTGTAGTCAATCTGTGCTCCGTTTTCGGCGAGCATATCTTTGGCGACCGCCTCCAATTTGTCGCGCACAGTCTTCAATTCATTCACGTGTCCGATGAGCGGGATCATGATCTTCACATGTGGATCGAATCCCTCTTTCTTCACCTGAATCGCCGCGCCCAAGATCGCCCGGGTCTGCATCTCCACGATTTCCGGCATGAGGATAGAGAGCCGGCAGCCCCGCAGGCCCAACATGGGATTGGCTTCCCGCATCGATTCCACGGCTTTGAGCAGTTCTTGCTTCTCTTCCAATTCCTCGCGGAGTCGCGCATTCTCTTTGGTCTTCAACTCGGTCTGCAGTTCTACTACCCGGGAAAGTAGTTCCTCATGGCCGGGGAGGAACTCGTGCAGCGGCGGATCAATCAGCCGCACCACCACCGGCAGGCCTGTCATCGCCTGGAAGATGCCGGCGAAGTCGGCCTGCTGGAAGGGAAGGAGTTTGTCCAGGTGTTTCTTGCGCTCTTCCGGAGTGGAGGAGAGGATCATCTTCTGGACGACGGGCAGGCGCTCCTGTTCCATGAACATGTGCTCGGTGCGGCACAGGCCGATGCCCTCGGCGCCGAATTCCCGCGCTTTCTTGGCATCACGGGGATAGTCGGCATTGGCCCACACACCCAGCCGCCGAATCTCGTCCGCCCAGCCGAGCAGCGCGATGAGGTCTGTCTCTTTTTGGAAATCCGGCTCGATGGCGGAGATGGAGCCGGAGAAAACCTCCCCGGTGGTGCCGTCAATGGAGATTTCCTCCATCTCCTTGATGACCTTCCCGTCAACCTTGAAGAGACGCTTTTCTTCATCTACGCGGATAGCTTCACAGCCGGCGACACAGGGCAGCCCCAAGCCTCTTGCCACCACCGCGGCATGAGAAGTAGCTCCACCGCGTGCGGTGAGAATCCCGCGGGCGGCCAGCATTCCGTGTACATCGTCGGGGCTGGTTTCTGTTCTCACCAGAACCACACGCTCACCCTTGGAGCCGAGTTCCTCGGCCTTGTCGGCATCGAAGATGGCGAGCCCGCTGGCGGCGCCGGGAGAGGCGTTCAACCCCTTTGCCAGCAGCCCATCTTCCTTTATCGCCTCCGCCTTCTTATCCGGATCGAAACGAGGCAAGAGAAGTTGGTTTATCTGGACAGGCTCGATCCTCGACACCGCTTCCTCTTTGCTGATCAGGTTCTCCTTCACCATATCCACGGCAATCTTCACCGCAGCGGCGGCAGTACGCTTTCCCACCCGGCACTGAAGGATAAAGAGTCGTCCCTTCTCGATGGTGAACTCGATATCCATTACCTCTCGATAGTGCTGTTCCAGTTTCTCACAGATATCTGCGAACTCTTTGTCGATGGCCGCATTCCATTCCGCCAATTGCTTTATCTTCATGGGGGTGCGTACCCCGGCTACCACATCTTCTCCTTGGGCGTTGATGAGGAACTCGCCGTAGATCACCTTTTCGCCGGTGGCAACATCACGGGTAAAGGCAACACCCGTACCGGAATCCTCACCTGTGTTCCCGAAGACCATCGCCTGGACATTGACCGCGGTGCCCAAGTCGTGGGGGATATGATGGAAGTTGCGATAATCCGTTGCCCGCTTGTTGTTCCAGGAGCGGAACACCGCCTCCACTGACATCGCCAGCTGTTCTTTCGGGTCGGCAGGGAAATCTCGGCCCCACTCTGTGCGGATGAGTGCCTGGTATTGATCACACAACTCCTTCAGATCATCGGCGGTGAGTTCCGTATCTTGTTTGACTCCCCGCTTCTCCTTCATTTCATCCAGCAGGCCCTCAAATTGCTTTCTCTCGAGATTGAGGGGCTTACCGTCAGGTCGCTGCGCCACACTGCAGAGAACGATATCCGAGAACATCATGAGGAAACGCCGGAAAGCATCATATCCCAGCCGCTCGTTCTTCGTCTGCGTGATAAGGCCCGCCAGGGTCTCTGCATTGAGACCCAGATTGAGCACGGTGTCCATCATACCGGGCATGGAGAACTTGGCCCCGGAGCGAACCGATACCAGCAGCGGGTTCTTGCTGTCACCCAGCCGGCGGCCGATGCTCTTCTCCATCTCGGCGAGAGCTTGCAGATACTCTTCCTCCAGCCCATCGCCGAATTTGCCCAATTTCACATATTCATTACAGGCCTCGGTGGTAACGGTGAATCCGGGGGGCACCGGCAGGCCCAATTGTGTCATCTCCGCCAGGTTGGCACCTTTGCCGCCCAGCAGATCCCGCATCTCCTTTGTGCCTTCTTGAAACAGATATACGCGTTTGTTCGAGTCCATTTTCCTTCCTTACGTGTGAGTTTAGCGCCGCTTCGGGTGAAGGATTGAAGGGTTTCTTATGCTGAGCGCGATTTGCGCTTCAGTTCCTTCCATGCCTCCAATACCTCGGCCGCGGTTGCTATCTTCTCCCCACCGAAAACATGGGGGTGTCGCTCTACTAGTTTATCCCGCAGGCCTCGCAAAACATCCTCCATATTGAACTCGCCCGCTTCTGCGGCCAAGCGAGCGTGAAAGAGAATCTGCAACAGCAGGTCTCCCAATTCTTCGCACAGCGCTTTGGGGTCTTCTTTCTCGATCGCCTCCAACACCTCGCGGGTCTCCTCCTCCAGACAGGGACGCAAGGAGCGATGGTTCTGCTCCCGATCCCAGGGACATCCGTCTGTGGCGCGCAGCCGAGCCATCAGATCCACCAAGTCTTGGAATGACACACGCCTCTGCTCCCCTGACAGCGATGGAACGAGAAGACTGGTGAGATGATCGAAGTCCTCGCGGTGATCCAATTCCGCCAGTGACAGCCGCTCGATCCTCTCCTTTTCGGGCGTGCCTGCCGAGTAGATGAGGGCCACTTCGTGTTCTGCAGGGAAGGCTTCCAGAAGGTTAACTTTCAACTCCGAGGCGACAAGCCGGGAGTCCAGTTGGAGGAAGAGGGTTGCTGTACCTGGGTCAATTCGGGAAGGGGACTGCGCATCCGCCAGCCGCAAACCTTCCTGAAGAGGGTCAAAACCCAAGCGCAGTATACATAATTCCACAGAAGAGATGGAGGGAATCACTTCCACCTCCAGCCTTTCCTTCTCGGCGCGGTCCAGCAAAGCCTTTACTGAAGACTCCGCCACCAATGGATGGCCCGGCACCGCATAAACGACCGTCCCCTCCGCATCACGAGCTGCCTTGGTTACCTCTTCCGCCAGGCGCGTATAGACCTCCGCCAGTTCAGCGGTTGATTCATACACCCAGTCCAGACTCTCACACTTGATGCCGAAAGAGGGGAGTTGGGCTACTGTGGGATGAACAGCGGTGCGGAGGAGTACCCTGCCGGCTTTCTGCAAGGCCTCTAACGCGCCCATAGAAAGATATTCGGCCCCGCCGGGGCCGAGGCCGACAACGATGATTTTGCTGGACATCTCTTCTTGATCTTCTCGGGAATGCTTAGAAGGGCTGCTGCATCTCTCCCGGCAGAGGCTCTGGCTCCTCCCCGGGGGCTGGAGGTGTGGGAGGCTTGAACTCCGGCATCTCTTGCGCCAGACGCTTGAACTCCTCTCCCAGGAGGGCGTACTTGGGGTCAATGATCTCAAGCCGCGCCTTTGCCTTGAGGCTCCTAATATATTCCGCCACTTCACCTCTGGCCGACTTGCGGTTGAAGACTCTTCGCATCACATTCTTCCTGCTATCTTCGAGGGTGGCCTTCTTCTCCGGACTAATGGAGTCCATATAGACCAGCCGCCATACGACTATCTTGTCTTTTCCCTTCTCAGGCCCTCTCATAATCGGGTATTTCGTGAGCAATGGCTCGGTTACTTCTCCCTCCTTCATCGAGAAGAGGGCATCTGCAAAGTTCGAATTATGATCCGCCAGAGGCACGCCCTTCGCAAATGTAACCGGTATTCCGCCGGGTGGCAAGGCGTAACCTTCCGCCTTTACAGACTTCTCTTTGGCAACCTCGGCGAAGTCTTTCTTACCCTCCACCACTTCTTTACGTACCGCCTCCGCATCCTCCTTTGTATTAAGGAACATCTGATAGAAAGTCCGCTGCTCCGGCTTATCGAATTCCTGGGAGCGTGCAGTGAAATACTCTTCTATCTCCAAATCGGTTACCACCAGTTTCTCAACGAGCAGGCTGATTCTGAATTGGTCTCTGAAGTGTTCTTCGGTCAGCCCTGTGTCTTTCAGAAAGGCCTCGAAGGACCCCGTCCTCATTGAGGCCACGACCCCCTCTTTGAAGTCCTCCAATGCCTTGTTAATCTCTTCCTCGCTGACGGTGACATCTTGTTCCGCGGCGGCTTTTTCCACCAGGCGGCGAGTGATTATCGTATCAAGCACCCTTCGACCTGTGGAGGGCCCTTCACGCAGCCCCACCCCGTTCTCCAGAGCGCTCATGAACTCTTCTTGAGTTATCGCCACACCATCCAATTTGGCAACCGGTTCGGGCCCACAGCCGGTCAGAAACAAGGTCGCTGTCAATGCCAATCCCATAATCATGTGGTGAAAGGTTTTCATGCGGTCTCCTCCGCGTCTTCGCCCGGACAAGTCCCGGATGGAATTAGGTCGGGCTGGTTCCACACCCAGCCAACCGCGTCATTGTAGGCAAGCTGAGGGCAAAAGTCAAGGAAAGGTGCCATTCTCCGGGTTGTACACCTGAGTCTGCGAGTCTCCACCGGCTCCTGCACAATACCCGCCGCCGGCAGAGGCAAACCCCCCAGTTCCGGCGAATATAGCAGAGGCACAGTGCAAAAGCGAAATCCATTCGCAGCCTTGTGGACACGGGCGCCAAGGGTGTCTCCCACACGATTGACAGGAGGGGAAGATGGCAGCCATTGATGTGCTGGTATGTGGAGCGGCGGGAAGAATGGGCAGTGAGGTTGTCCGCGCCATTCATGGTGAGCGGAGTCGAACCATATCCAAGGAAGAAGACCTTTCGCTTGTGGGCGCGGTGGATAAGGACAATGCCGGCAAGGATGTGGGCGAAGTCGCCGGAATCGGCCCCCTCGGAGTCTCTATCACCAGTGACCTCGCCAGCGCCATCTCTTCTTCCAGGCCCAAGGTAATGGTGGATTTCACGGTGCCAGCCGCAGTGATGAGCAACCTTCGGCTGGCACTGGAAAACAAGGTGGCCTGCGTGGTGGGTACTACCGGACTGGCCCGGGAAGAATTGGATGAGGTGGCCCAACTCTGCAGGGACCACAATACGCCTGCTCTCGTGGCCCCCAATTTCGCCATCGGCGCGGTGCTTATGATGGAGTTCGCCGCCCGCGCGGCTCGCTTCTTCCCCCGCGCGGAGATCATTGAACTCCACCATGACAAGAAATTGGATGCCCCCTCAGGAACGGCTCTGCTCACCGCCCAGAAGATGGCCCATGCTGACGGCTGTACACTGGAGGCGGAACCCGTCGGCGAAACCCCGCCGCCCCGCGGGCAACTGGTAGCAGGCAAGGTACGCATCCACAGTGTCCGCCTTCCCGGCCTGGTCGCCCATCAGCAGGTGGTTTTCGGCGGGCTGGGCCAGACCCTCACCCTTCGCCACGACTCCCTGAGCCGAGAGTCCTTCATGCCCGGTGTGGTGCTGGCGGTTCGCCAGGTTCTCTCCCTCAAAGGACTCACTATCGGCCTGGAACATCTGCTGTGAAGCTGTGTCCAACCTTATGACTCCACTATAAGGAGGACATCGCCATGAAAGTGATTACAATCACGCTGACGGCAGTACTGTTGCTCCTCCTCTTTGACGTGTGCGCACACGCGGGAGAGGACGATTCATGGGTGGGCGGAAGCGGCTTACCCGTCCCTATCAAACCGACCTATTCTGTTGAAGTAACCGCCGCACGTCTACAAATTACTTTTCCTTCTGAAATAACCAAGTATCATGGCTGGGTGCCCACCATCCGGTCCGAGTATGACCTGAAGTTCGAGAGCTCTAAAGACGATCCCGTACTTGCTGAGTTTGGCTTTCCGATCGTCTATCAGGGCTTGCGCTACAACCACGACCCACTAAATGACGGGGATGTGCCGACAGTATATGTCAAACTTGACGGCGAGCCGGTACCCGCCAGATTCCTGAATTTCAATGACCTTGCCAGGCCATTAGTTGAACAATGGCAAGAAAAGATAGACCGCCTGCTTAAAGAGCATCCCGCTCTGGAAAAAGAAGTCATGTCGACACGTGCGGCGATCCAGGCTACTGGTCCCCGCGCGGAGCACCCGGCAATCGGGGACCTGTACAGGTGGCTCCGCGACCACTTCGCCGAAGAGGAGCTTCCTCGACACGAGATCCGTTCCATTGTCACAGGGCTACTGGGGATCTCGACTGACTACCCGCACAGGCCGGATTATACAGTGCAAGCCGCGCTTGCATGGCTTGATCCGGACCATGAGAAGATGGACATGTACGAACAGTTGCGGCAGCAGTTGCGCGTTGGGTTTCTGCTGCTCAATCCCGCAAATGGGCAATTGCTGGACGCGCGGGATATAACTGACAGGCCCGTATTCGGCGCCTTTCAGTTTCAAGTTTCACTCGCTCCTAATGTACAGCATAAACTCGTGGTCCAGCACCAGCAGAGGCTGGGATTCCATCCCGGCTTTTACGGCCTGCACTACGCTTTGATTACTCCGTATTGGGGCCGATGGCGCAAGACTTCGATAGAAGTGCGGTTTCCAGAGGGGGCCCGAAGCATCGCCATTCGGCCGCCTGCTGGTGAAGTGACTCAGGAAGACGGGATGTCCGTCTACCGGATTGAAATGGGCAGACCGGTCGAAGATCTCTATGTATCTGCGCTGCCGCCATCGAAGAAGAATTAACCTTTGTGATTCGCGGGAATGATGCTCTCCAACATGGGTGAAAAGAAACTGATAGAGCGGCTCAGGCAACGATTGACTGAAGCCGGACTACGCGCGGGTGTTGTCGCGGATATGGGAGATGACACCGCCGCCCTCCAACAACCCAACTCTGACAAACTCCTGCTTTTCACCTGTGACATGCTGGTGGAGGACATCCATTTTCGCCGCCAGTGGCCTGGCTTCACCTGGGAGAAGTTGGGCTGGAAGGCACTCGCAATCAATATCTCCGATATTGCCGCCATGGGGGGCCGGCCCACATACGCACTCATCTCACTCGCTTTGTCCGGCAATACGGAAGTTGACTGCATTGACCAACTCTATTCCGGTCTGCTCAGATGCGCGCAGGAATATGGAGTTATCATCATCGGCGGAGACAGTGTAGGCTCCGAGCAGGGAGTTGTAATTGACGTCTCTCTCCTGGGAGAAGTGGAAAAAGACCGGCTGATACGCCGTAGCGGCGCCCGGCCGGGAGAATTGATTGCGGTCACCGGCCCCCTCGGTGCCGCCGCCGCGGGACTACATATCCTGGAACAGGGCGACCCTTCCCCTGAAAAAGGGGAGGAGCTGATTGCCGCGCTTCTGGAGCCGAAACCAAGGCTGGCTGAAGGCCAGGCCCTCGCCGCCACCAACCTGGTGACCGCGATGATGGATCTCAGTGATGGGCTGGCGGACGACTTGCCCCGGCTCTGTCAGGAGAGCAAGGTGGGGGCAAAGATTCTCGCTGACGAGATTCCCGCCCACCCCGCCTGCCAAGAGGCCGGCCTCGATGGTCTCGAATATGCCCTCCGCGGCGGCGAGGACTATGAACTACTCTTCACTTTCGCCGGTGACAATCTCTCTGCTATAACCTCCGCCTTGGAGAAGGCCGGCTTCTCCCCGCCGCTCGTTGTTGGTGAGATTCTGCGCCCCGAAGACGGCATCCAGGTACACCGGCCTGATGGCTCAACCTCCCCCTTGCCGGAGGGATTCAAGCACTTTCAATCCACGGCCTGAATGAAGTCAGGGAAAAGCGGGGTGAGTGCAACACTTCACGCCATGATGGGAAGCGGGAAGGCTTCTCCACAAGATAGCAGCAGGGCCTGATACGCGCGCTGGTTCTGTGAGTTGGCAGAATCACTATCTGTCTGGAGCGCGGGCAGCCGCGAAGTAAGTGACTCCAGGTTCCGGCTGGCCTCTTCAAGATGTTTGCGACAGACCGACCAGGCGTAATCCACACCTCCGCCGGATATCGCAATTCGCCTCATCTCCGCGAGCTGCTCTTCGGAAAGGGTTTCTTCGGAGAGGGCACGTTCCAGGAAACTGCGCTCTTCATCCTTTGACTGGCGCAGGGAGAAGATGAGTGGAAGGGTGACCTTTCTCTGGCGCAGATCATGATTGACCGGCTTGCCGGAGGCTTGCTGTGAACCAATGAGGTCATGGATGTCATCTGCGATCTGAAAGGCCATGCCGAAGTTAGTGCCAAATCTCTGCAGAGCCTCCAGCACCTCAGCGGAAGAGGACCTGCACTGAGCCCCCATCCAGCAGCATAAGCCCATCAGGGAGGCGGTCTTGCCGGCGATGATCTCCAGGTAGCGAGATTCACTCAAAGAAGGCCCCGCCTCCGCCATTTCGGCGACCTGGCTTTGGCACATCTGCTGGGTGACGGAGAGGAGTTCCCCCATCATGGAGTCTTTGCTCACTGTTTGAAGATGGCAGGCGGCGCGGCAGAGGAGATAATCGCCTACGAGCACGGAAACCTTGTTTCCCCACACTGTGCGGGCGGAGGACTTTCCTCTTCTCCAGGCGGATTCATCCAGTATATCGTCATGCACCAGGGAAGCGGTGTGTATCAGTTCCACGACCGCGGCCGCATCCAGGGCGAGTGGATTGACCCCCCCGCAGGTCTCTGCCGCCAACAGCAATAGTGCGGGCCTCAATCTCTTGCCCGGCCCGGAAACCACATACCGACCCGCTTCATCGAGCAGAGCCGTCTCTGCGCTTGCAAGCGCCGCCATCTTCTCTTCCACTTGCTCCAAGAGAGCGCCCAGGTCCGGGTAATGCTCCATCAGCCGGAGATGCCGGGTCACCACTCCTCTCCGATCTTCGTTTCGTGTGCCGACATACTCAGGCACCATTCACCTTCCTCTTTCTTTTCCCCGGCCTTCTCGCGAAGTCGGGATGAACTCTGAATCTTCCGAAGGGCAACTGCCCATTCTATCATACCCAACGGCGCGGGGTTAATCTAGTCCTGGTGGCATTCGTCATCCCGCAGTTTCTGGTAGCGCTGCCGGCGGATGGAGTCAATGCGCGCCTGAACCTTGGCGCTTTCCCGGCCCAGCCGCAGCAAACTGTGACGCATCAGTTCAAGGCTGGCTTCGAATTCCGCTTGAACCACCTCATGGGCGCCTTCGGCACAAGTGGGCTCCAGTTCCTCGCTCAGATGAACCCGCGCCACAATCGGCAAATCCGGGCTAATGCGGCGCAACTCCCTTACGGTCAGCCGGGTGCTGATGGCATCGGGCAGCGCGATCACTGCGAGCCGCGCCCGGTCCGCGCCGGCCGCCAACAAGAGCAGCCGGCTGGTGGAATCTCCGTAGAGCACCGGCAGCTCGCGCTTGTGGAGTTCTGCTACGATATGATGGTCGTATTCAATGACCAGAAAAGGCTGCTGCTCCTCCAACAGCATCTCTCCGATGTGGCTGCCGACCCTTCCGTAGCCGCAGAGTATGACATGGCCTTGCATTGAGGGTGGACGAATCCGGCCCCGGGAGAACTCCTCTTCGGCCAAGACCGCGTCACCCGCGGTCCAACTTCTCATTCTGCCGTAAATAACTGTGCCAAGGCTCATCAGCGCAGGGCTGGCGAGGAAACTGATAACCGCTGCCCCGATGATGAGAGAATGGATCTCCTCGCCAATCAATCCCGCCCGCAGCGCGAGAATAACCACCAAGAAAGAGAACTCCCCGATTTGCGCGAGCCCCAG